>ENA-OUVH01000155-OUVH01000155.1-marine-metagenome-genome-assembly--contig:-NODE-155-length-2359-cov-1.554338_pt1 | contig 2359 bp, 3 predicted proteins | sample MGYA00237975_ERZ584526 | MGnify/ENA primary metagenome ERZ584526 (study PRJEB26544, sample SAMN05421971) | marine metagenome | isolation source: Line P, North Pacific Ocean | place: Canada:British Columbia... | reverse complement strand
GTCTTCTTGGCTGGCGCTCGTTGTGTCATCGTCATGGTGTGGCATGCCAGAAAATTAGTGCACGGTTTGGGCGGGGGGTATGCACCGTGGTGAACGGATGTAATGTACCCCAACGAATAATACACTGTGATGATGGATGGATGTACTGTGATTGGTTGGTTGGATATCGTTTTGTTTTTCCTAAACCGTGTTTTTAACATTTCCTTTCCTGGAAATATTGTTTGCTCCCAACCCACGAGTTTTTTATAAGTCTCCGTGGGGTTACACGTACCCCTTGGTGTTTGACAGGACAAATGATCATTCTGGTAGTTTATTTGCCGCTGCCGGCATCATCATGGCCCACCCAAAGAAAAAACCGGTGACACAAAAACGCAAACAAGATCCAAACAAGCAGAGGATCATCCAGAAACTTGGAAAAAAATACACGAACTACATAGTAAAGTGCAAAAAACAAATGGAGTCCATCATGCAGAGGGCAGAAAATTGGGAAACCATAGAAAACAAAAATGCTGAAAAGATTGGCTTCAGCACAGTTTCAAGAGGGGCAAAAAAGTTTCACACATACGTGAAAAATCTTTAGGTGTTCATTCATGTGTGGTGTGTTTCAATAAAATTGGTCCTTATGCTCGTGCAATTGTTTCGTGGTCTTGTCAGCCGCCAACAAACCGCCCAGCGTTTCATGCTGTGGCGACACGGGCGTGCCGTCAAAAGAAAAATCCAGTTCAGGAAGTGTGGACTGCCCACGCAAAAGGCTGTCGACCGTCTGCTCATCAATGGCGGGGGGCACCCCATCATACGTGCGACTCACAGGGGGGTGCCCGGTCTCCATGAGAGTGACTTTTGTCTTGACAACACCATTGTCGTTTTCAAAATCTTGGCGGAGGGTGCGGCCGTTTCTGGACACGGAGCGTGTGGAGGTCGAACTGTGGAATTTTGACCCACCGCCCCCCACAGATGTGGGGGGGGGCATTGAGGGGAACACCATGGAGGGGGGAGAACGAAACCACGTGTCCAAGTCCCCAAAAGGGTTCGTCGTCGCCCCCCCAAAAAACAGGGGTTCCAGCGAGGACATGTTTTTGAACAAGGCGAACGGGTCTGTTGCCCCCCTGGCGTTCTGGTCTCTGCCCATGCATATGGTTTCGTAGGCCTGAGACACCCTGTGAAAACGTTCTTGGGCGTCTGGGTCGTTTTGGTTTCTGTCTGGGTGGGTCAGTACGGCCAACTGTCTGTAAGAGTGGCGGATTCTTTCGTCTGAGTCGTGGGGAAAGGTCCCCAGAATCTTGTGGGCTGTGTCGGGAAGCATCGGCGGTGGATTTCGTTTGCATGACTGATTTTTTTATCAGTTAAACAGGCGCAGCATGCCTTTTTGGGATGTTTGAAGGAAAATTGCACACTGAATGGGGGCAGCATAACACACAGAGTAATTTTTATTGTCATTTTCAGGGTTTTTTGGGGGAACGTTTGTCAGACGCTTTGGAAGCAGTCTTTCGAGAACGAGTGACGGGGAGCGGAGAAGCCTCGGGAGGCGGCGTTTTTCTGGCGCGCTTAGACGCTCTTACTGGAGGGGAAGGCTCCGTCTCGCCAGACTCTTCGGGTTCGTGATCACCACGGGGGCGTTTTTTGAGCAGGTTGCGGTTGTCGTACAGGCTTTCGGCAAGGGCCAACACCACACGACTGTCTTTTTTGATCTCATCTCTTGACATGTATGTGGTCCCCTCCTCCATGGGTTCCAACTGGCGGGTCCCCTCAGAAAACCCAAAACCATTCTCTTCGGCAAGATCCATGGAGGCATCAGACATGTTGTTGAGGACGGCCTTGGCAAGAGTCCAAGGCTGGGATTTTATGGTGGATGACGGTGTTGATTTGGTCTTGGCTGCTTTCTTTGAAGATTTGCTCACAGAACGTTTTGTGACCTTTTTGTTGCGTCCTCTTCCCTTTGACACCAGATTGATCACGAGATCGTCTTGGTCAAACACATCTGTATCTTCGTTCATGGAGGGAAGGCTGTCCTCATCAACGACAGAGAGGTTTGCATCGATGTCGACATCCACAGAACGGACATCCTCATTTTTCCCGATGTTTGTCTCGTCTGAGTGGGTTTCTGGTGTGCTCGAGTAGTTTCCCATATCGGCGTGCCCGTTGTTGGTTGTTACGTGGTGTGTTTCAGTAATGCAGCAAGATTAAATATCCCTCAGTTTGTGGGGTGTGGACATTTTGGTTTTGGTGATTTCTTGGGACTCGCCGGGTTTAATATTACACAATCAATCTAAAACCAAGATGTACCACATTTCACCCAATCAACCACCTCCAGACTCCCATCTCAGTGGTGTATGACACACATACACAGGTTCAATTTCAC
>ENA-OUVH01000150-OUVH01000150.1-marine-metagenome-genome-assembly--contig:-NODE-150-length-2391-cov-1.790406_pt1 | contig 2391 bp, 1 predicted proteins | sample MGYA00237975_ERZ584526 | MGnify/ENA primary metagenome ERZ584526 (study PRJEB26544, sample SAMN05421971) | marine metagenome | isolation source: Line P, North Pacific Ocean | place: Canada:British Columbia... | reverse complement strand
AACATTCCGGCATTGAAGGCTAAGGTGTTTTCTATTGTATCACTCCCTCTTGCCTCGTGGATGTGCCCACTCAATACAATATCCGGTTTGTGTTTTAAAATAAAATCGTGAACACTCTGACTCCCTACATGAACACCGGCTGATATAATATCGAGTTTCGTGTTTTTTGGCGGCATATGCGGTACCATGATTTTTAATGTGGCATCCTTTATCTTATCTATGCTGTCGAGTAGAAAAGTCTCAATCTCTTCTTCACTGAATTCGGTAGGGGTATTGAAAGGAGTCGCGTTTGAACCGCCTACACCAAATATTCCTACACCGTCCCTTATGAAACCGTTTCTGTGAAGGTTGATACCTTTTTCCGTCAAATAGTCGTTAACCTCAGACTGATCCATATTCCCTAATTGGGCTAATATGTTCTCATTGTACTTCATTATCTCTTAGATTACTCTTTCCGCCTCTTTTCGTCCATTAAAGTTGGTCAAATCACCGGTAACTATTACAAGATCTGCACTTTCCAGCTCACTCTTCAAAAGCGTCAAATTGTTGAGATCTTCATGAATGTCGCCAAAAGATATTATTTTCATTTGTATTAGATTTTGTGATTTTGCCTTGATTTTCAGAATTTTGTGTGATTACTACAGCCTATCCGGTGTTTTGGTCTTGAACCAGAGAGTACAAAGAAATTACTACAATTACTATAAGTCACCTGAATTCAACATATTAACAGCCCTGAAAAAAATGTTCAAGATATTCTTTTTTAGGCTGTTTTATGTTGACGCTAAAAAGGAGTTTTGATAGTATTAAAATTTTGTAGAGGTCGTGGGTATAATATGCTAACTCAAGTTGTATAAACCTTTTAAATATAGGAGAGAGAGACACGTAAGTGTTTATCTCTCTGACAGATAAATAGATGAAAAAATATTGCTTATCCGTACTTGTTTTAACAAGTATTTCAATTTGTAGTTGTCTGATAGTAACTGAAAATAGAGTCGTTGATGCCAAAGAAGAGAGATCATCCAAAAAAGTATCACAGGATATTTCACCTGAACTGAGAATTAAGATTGATGAGTGGATGAAACTTTTATATTCAGAGGACTCCGCAATCCGTACATCTGCAGTCATTTCATTATTGGGACTTAACCTTTCCTCAGTTTATGACTCGCTAATTGATATTCTTAAAGATTCCGACAATGATGATGTACGCATTTCCCTGATTAAAGCATTTGGTTTTGCCGGCGATGACAGCAGAGCATTAGATTGTATGATCGATTTGCTTGCCAGTGAAAATGAGGAGATGAGAATTGCTTCTGCTGATGCGTTGGGAAACATTGGAACAAAAAAAGCGATAGAAGAGATGGTAGACGTACTCCTGAATAATAGAAAGTCGGTTGAATCCCGAATCCTTGTTACGGGCGCTTTGGCGAAGACACGTTCACGTGAGGCAGTTAAGCCACTAATAGATATATTAGAAACAGATAATAACGATTTGCAAATTGCGGCTCATGACGCATTGGTGGAGATTACTAAGCAATCTAACGGTAAGGCAAAATCTTTCTGGCAAGAGTGGTGGGATAGAAACAGGGTTAAAACAAGGGAGCAGTGGTTAGAGGACATTGTCGACAAGCTGGAAGGGGGATTTAAGGAACTTAAAGAAGAAAACAACCTGCTTAAGGATGAAATAGTTGCAAAGACTATACAGATCTTAAAGACAAATAAAGAGAGTGATAATATCAAGCCATTAATTGATGCTTTAAAGAGTGAATACCAGGCAGTGAGGATTTATGCTGCGGGGGAACTGGCAAACCACAATGACCCTGAAGTTGTCAATGTCTTTGTTGATTTAATTTCAGATGATGATACTGAGATACGTGTTCTGGCAGTAAATGTTCTTGGTAAGATTGGTGGTGTCTCTGAATTGAAAAATTTGATTTTGGCACTGCAGGACAAAGAGATCAGGGTAAGGGAGAGTGCAGCAATATCCCTGGGCAGACTGGGGAAAAAGGAAGCAGTGTTTGATTTGTTGTCTGCTTTAAGCGACCTTGCCAGCAGTGTAGTATGTGCGGCGGCAGAAGCCCTTGGTGAGCTAAAGGCAGATGAAGCTGTAGAACCATTGGTCAGCCTGTTTTCAAATAAAGATCCCAAGATAAGGGAGTCAGCAATAGTTGCCCTTGGAAAGTTTCAGGATAAGAGGGCAATTGATCCGTTGATTAATTCATTAAAAGATGAGGTTGAAAGGGTCAGGTGGTACGCTGCAGACACTCTGGGAAAAACAGGAGCCAAAAAGGCTGTCATGCCTTTAATTGCGTTGCTGTCTGATGAGAGTGCCCGTGTTCGTGAATCTACGGCAGCAGCCTTGGGGTTAATCGGTGATGAGAGTGCTGTAGAACC
>ENA-OUVH01000149-OUVH01000149.1-marine-metagenome-genome-assembly--contig:-NODE-149-length-2392-cov-2.006911_pt1 | contig 2392 bp, 2 predicted proteins | sample MGYA00237975_ERZ584526 | MGnify/ENA primary metagenome ERZ584526 (study PRJEB26544, sample SAMN05421971) | marine metagenome | isolation source: Line P, North Pacific Ocean | place: Canada:British Columbia... | reverse complement strand
GTCATTTTTGATGTTGTAGCAATTTTCCTATATGCTTGGCGTAGTGCTCTTTTAGAACTTCCAAAGAGTGCAACTTTACCTATGCTGGGATTTTTGGCAATAATGTTTGGTGCAATGTCATTTGCACTTTATCAATCAGGGAGACGAAGAATATGGTAATTATTTATAGAAATAATGTTGATGGGGGTTGGGAATAAAATTGCTTAAAGATTTAGTAACACCAGAAAATGCAAATGTCTTCATTGGAAAACTAGGAGATATTTTAGAAAAAGCAATTGACAAACCATTGGGTTATGCTATCAATTGGGGTAGAATTTGGTCACTCTGGCCTGTGCATATTGAAACAGCTTGTTGTAGTGTTGAGTTTGGTGCAGCATCAAGTCCTAGATATGATGTTGAAAGATTTGGTATCATTGAAGCATTTGGTTCACTTAGACAATGTGATCTAATTGTTGTTCAAGGAACTATCACACGAAAAATGGCTCCACGTCTTAGATTAGTTTATGATCAAATGCCAGAACCAAAGTATGTGATTGCTATGGGAGCTTGTGCAATTACTGGAGGATTGTATTTTGATTCATACAATGTACTTCCAGGAATTGATGGAGTTCTTCCAGTTGATGTATACGTTCCAGGTTGCCCACCTAGACCTGAAACTCTTATCCAAGGATGTATTTTGTTGCAAGAAAAAATCAAGAGAATGAAGGCTAGGAAGTTTGTATAATGAGTACTGATACAAAACAAGTTGTTACTGAAGAAAAACCTGTTGAAGAAAAACCAGCAGCAAAACCAGCAGCAAAACCAGCAGCAAAACCAGCAGCAAAACCAGCAGCAAAACCAGCAGCAAAACCTGTAGAATTACATGCATTTGAAAAAAGTATTTCTGATAAAGTTGTTGAAAAATTTGGTGATAAAATTCAAGTTGAATTTGTTAAAGAAAATAGAGTTGGAATTAAAGTTAATAGAGAAGATGTTCATGATGTAGCAGAATTTATTCGTGATGGCCTAAATTATGATCATGTAGAGTCTGTTTCAGGTGTAGATTATCCACAAGATAAAGAAATTGAAGTTGTTTATCATATTGGATCTTATTCTGATTCATCTTTAGCAAAACAAATTCTTGTTTTAACAACTAGAGCACAAAGAGAAGAAAATCCAATACCTGGAAAAGATGCAACCAAATTACCTACTCTTAGAGATATATTTTACAGTGTAGAATTTCATGAAAGAGAGGTTTTTGAAATGTTTGGGGTTTACTTTACTGGCCATCCTGACAATAGACGATTACTTTTACCTGAAGATTGGGCTGATTTACCTCCTCTTAGAAAGGACTTTGCAATAAAGGGACGATAGAGATGACTAATGAATTACCTCCTGGATTAGCAATCCAAAAAGTTGATGAGAGAATCATGACTCTCAATGTTGGACCACAACATCCTGGTTCTGGACATATGAGAATTATTGTACAAATTGACGGTGATTACATTGTTGCATGTGATCCTGATCCTGGATATGTGCATCGGGGAGAAGAAAAAATGGCTGAATATAGAAATTATATTACAAATATTCCTCATTTAGAAAGACCTGTAATTCATGATTCTTGTAATGTACTTTATCCATATGTCTTAGGTGTAGAAGAACTACTTGGCATTGAAGTTCCAGAACGTGCAAAATATGTTCGAGTTATTTGTTCTGAATTAAATCGTTGTATCTATATCATGTATTGGCTTGCCATCTATGGTATTTTCTTAGGTCACTCTACAATGTTTATGTGGCCCGCAGGTGATCGTGAACTCTTAATTGATCTTATGGAAAAAATTAGTGGTGCAAGAGTAACCCATGCACATTTTGTTCCAGGTGGAGTTAGAAATGATTTACCTCCAAACTTTGAAGAAGTATGTTTGCGTCAAGTAAATTACTTTGAAAAACGTATCAAAGAATATGCTGCAGTATTTTATGATAATCCAATTTTAATTTCAAGAACAGAAAACACTGGAGTTCTTTCTCGTGAAGACGCAATTAGACTTGGAACAACTGGTTCTGTACTTCGTGCAAGTGGAGTTGATTATGATCTTAGAATAAAGGAACCTTATGATGTCTATGAAGAACTAGATGTTCATAGTCCTGTGATGAAAGAAGGAGATTCTTATGCACGATCCAAAATCCCATGGCTTGACATGTTGGAAAGTTGTAATATAATTAAACAAGCATTACAAAAAATGCCAAAATCTGGTTCTGTTAGAGTAAAACTAAAACCAAATCCAAAAGGAAAAGGATTTGATTCAGTATACAAACGTGTAGAATCTGGTAGAGGCTCTTTAGGATGTCATATTGTTTCTGATGGTAAAGTTGAACCATACAGACTAAAACTAAGGGTTCCTTCCTTTAGAAA
>ENA-OUVH01000128-OUVH01000128.1-marine-metagenome-genome-assembly--contig:-NODE-128-length-3102-cov-1.670413_pt1 | contig 3102 bp, 3 predicted proteins | sample MGYA00237975_ERZ584526 | MGnify/ENA primary metagenome ERZ584526 (study PRJEB26544, sample SAMN05421971) | marine metagenome | isolation source: Line P, North Pacific Ocean | place: Canada:British Columbia... | reverse complement strand
CCCGCCTGCAAAGCGGCCAGCGCGACATACGCACGCGGTTCGGCGTCGATGACGAAACCTGCACGGGCGACCACGCCTGTATCCGTCTGTCGGGCTGCCCCTCCCTGACCATCAAGGTCAATCCCGACCCCTTGCGTGATGATCCGGTCACCACGGTGCTGGACAGCTGCGTCGGCTGTGGCCTGTGTGGCGAAGTCGCCCACGCAGCGGTGCTCTGCCCCTCGTTCTACAAGGTCGAGATCGTGCGCAATCCGAACCCATGGGACCGTTTCAGAGATGCTCTGAACCGTTATCTACTGGGCGATATGAGCAAGGTGCGGATTTAGAGGCCATGACCCAGGCAATTGAACAAACCCGGCCCATTGGTCTGTTGATCGCCGCCATGGGCGGTGAAGGCGGCGGCGTTTTGCGGCAATGGCTGGTCGATGCCGCCATGGCGCATGGCCTGGCGGTGCAAAGCACCTCTATTCCCGGCGTCGCCCAGCGCACCGGTGCGACAACCTATTATATTGAAATGCAGCCCCTAGAGACTGGCGGGACAGCCCAACCACGGCCGATTATGTCGCTTTATCCCCTCGCGGGCAGCGTCGATATCATGGTCGCCTCTGAATTGATCGAGGCCGCGCGTGCCATGCAGAACGGCTTTGTCACGCCCAATTGCACGACGCTGATCGCCTCCACCCACCGGGTCTTTTCGGTGGCCGAGCGCACCGCCATGGGCGATGGCCGCTTTGACGGCAGCCGCGCGGTCAAGGCCGCCGGCACCTTGGCCCAACAGGCCGTGCTATTCGATATGGAAGCCATGGCCAGAGAGCACGACAGCGTCATTAATTCGGTTCTGCTGGGTGCGATCGCAGGCACCAACCGTCTGCCCATTCCAGCGGAAGGCTTCGAAACGGCGATCCGCGACACAGGGCGCGCGGTCGAGGCCAATCTGGCGGCTTTCCGGGCCGGATACGCCGCCGTCGAACGGGGCGATATGGTCGCCCTGGTACCGGACGGCGAGTTGAAGCGGCCCTGGCGCGCCGACCCGCCCATGGTCGAACAATTGCAACATCGCGTGCGCGAGGAATTCCCCGGCCCTGCCCGAACGATATTACGCGAAGGCGTCAACCGCCTGTTTGAGTATCAAAATCTGGCTTATGCCGAGCTTTACCTGAAACGCTTGATGCGCATCGACCGGGCCGAGCGGGATGCGGACGGCCATGGCGACCTGGTGCGCGAGGTGGCGCGTTATCTGGCGTTATGGATGGCCTATGAGGATGTCATTCAGGTTGCCAAGACGAAATTACAGCCCGAACGCCAGGCCCGAATCCGAGCGACCCCGTGCGGATCAGGGAATATCTCAAACCAGGTCTGGATGAAGCCGCCGCGCTGTTGCCGCGCTGGATTGCCATGCCGCTTTTGGCCGCCGCCGATCGGGCCGGTCTACGCGAGCGCCTGAATATTGGCATGACCATCACCAGCACATCATTGTGGGGCCATTTGCTGCTTCGCCTTTTGGCCTCGCTCCGTGCCCTGCGTACCATGGGCCACCGCTATCACAGCGAACAACCTTTGATCGACCACTGGATCGCCGACATCGCCAAGGCAGCTGCCCTTGATCTGGATCTGGCCGCGGAAATCGCCGCCTGTCAGCGTCTGTTGAAAGGTTACGGCCAGACCCACCGCCATGGCCGCGACAGCTTTGACGGCATCATGGCAACTCTTGTGGTCCCCACCCTGAGAGGGGAAATGGCGGCGGAAGGTGCGGCCCGGGCGGTCGCCGCCGCCCGTGAAGCCGCCCTGAGCGATCCGGACGGCGCTGCCTTGCAAGGTGTTCTAAAGACGGCACAAAACGCCGATATAGCCGCGGAATAGCCGAGCGCCAGGCTTCACCGCCAGATCAAAGCTGCGTGACAGCAACGCTTTTGGGCTTCCCCCGGGGCGCGCCCTTCCCACATCATCTCCATGACGCAGCCATTGATGGAGAGCATCATGTCCCGCTTGCATCGTCTTTCCCTTGCCGCGATTGTCGGCCTGGCCCTGATCGGACCGGGCCAAGCGGCAGAAGAAGAACATTTGCGCCTCACCCGCCCCGGTGAGTTGCCGCCCGCGAAGGCGCAGTCTATCTATCAATCGGTCGAAAAGACCATGGCCGACGGCTATGCCCCCTCGCGGGATGCGATTGCCAAAAACTATCCCAGCTGGCGGCGCTTTAATATTGCGCCCTACCTGTCCGACACCCATGGCAACCGGTACGTCAATAATTATGCCAACGCGACGGCCACCAAGGCCGGTTATGGCAAACTGAAAGCGGGTCAGAAAATGCCGCCGGGCGCCGTGGTGGTCAAGGATAGCTATACCGTCACCAACAAGGGCGAGGTTTTCCCCGGCGCGCTGTTTTATATGCAAAAACTGGCGCCGGGCCGCAGCCCGGCCACGGGCGATTGGCGCTTTGTCCAAATCCTGCCTGATGGCAGCTATATCGGCGATACAGTCGGTGATAGCCCAGAAGATGTCGGCTTCTGCTTTACCTGCCACAAGGCCATGGCCGAAGTGGATTATCTGTTCTTTTTGCCAGATGAATATCGGAAAAAATAGAAGCCCCACCCGCAATATTGTGGGGGTAGGGCTTTTCTTGTTCTAAGGCGCTATCCGGCGCCTATTGCCCCTTGAATACAGGCGTACGTTTATCCACGAAGGCTTGCGCGGCCTCCTTGTGGTCCTCGGTCATGCCGGTGCGGGTATGATGCCAGGCTTCGAGATCCAAACAGTCCCGCAGGCTGCCGGTTTCCGCCGCGTTCATGTTGCGCTTCATATAGCCAAGCGCGATGGACGGACCGTTGGCCATTTTCTCGGCCAGCGCCATTGTCTCCGCTTCCAGCTCATCATCCGCCACGACGCGGTTGACGATACCCAACGCCAGGGCGTCCGCCGCTTCAACCCGATCAGCGGTATAGTACAATTCCCGCGCCTTGGCGGTACCCACAAGGCGGGTCAGGAAATAGCTGCCGCCGAAATCACCGGAATAGCCCACATTGGCAAAGGCCGAGGTCATTTTCATGCTCTCGGAGGCCACCCGCATATCGCAAGCCAGGGCCAGTGACAGTCCGGCGCCCG
>ENA-OUVH01000118-OUVH01000118.1-marine-metagenome-genome-assembly--contig:-NODE-118-length-3646-cov-4.844214_pt1 | contig 3646 bp, 4 predicted proteins | sample MGYA00237975_ERZ584526 | MGnify/ENA primary metagenome ERZ584526 (study PRJEB26544, sample SAMN05421971) | marine metagenome | isolation source: Line P, North Pacific Ocean | place: Canada:British Columbia... | reverse complement strand
TGTAAAACGACGGCCAGTGAATTGTAATACGACTCACTATAGGGCGAATTCGAGCTCGGTACCCGGGGATCCCACGATACGGGTTCGTGTTTGAACCCGAACCTCCGCGAGACAAATCCGTGCGGTTCGAAGGCAAAATTGATATTACGACGGACCCGGGGTACTCGAAAATCTCGAGCGATTTCGATTTGATGGGTGGGGGTCGGGGCGGACACAAAAAACCACAAAACGACACAATCGGTGCCGATCTCGAACGCATCCGTGGTGCGGGCGATGTGATGTACGGCACGCCAGAACACATTCGCGCCATCCAGAAACCAGCGCAGCCACCCCAGCCTTTTTCCGAATCCACGTTGTTGTCCAAGATGGATTCGCTTGGAATCGGACGCCCCAGCACGTACCAACACATTTTGGATTCCATATCAAAATCGAAATATGTTGAGACGTATTCGTGCGATGGCACCCCGATCGAAATACACGAAATTGTGCTACGCGACGGACAAATGACGAAAAGCGATTCTATAAAAAATATCGGTGTCGTAAAAAATAAGTTGAGAACAACCGCGTTGGGGAATATCTTGGTGGAATATCTGTGCCGTAATTTCGGCACGATCATGGACTACGAATATACGGCGCGATTGAAACACGACGTGAACGAGGTTGCCTCGGGCGACAGAGCGTGGTGTGACGTAGTGACGGGATTTTACGGCGAGTTTTCGAATAGCGTATCGAATATAAAATCCCAATATAAACAAAACCCCGACCACAACAAGCGCAAATTGGGGTCGCACGATGGTGTCGACGTGTACGCATATCGCGCGAAGTACGGCCCTGTTGTCCGCAAGGGCGGAGGCGGCGATGCCGTATATGCAAAAATACCAGACGACTTCTCGGTCGATACCATAACTCTCCGGGAATCAATCGCTCTCTTCGAGCAGGCGCGAGAAAAATCGAATGGGTCGAAAAAGCGCCCCACTATCGACATAACGTGTGGCGGAGAAACTTATAGCGTATTTCCGGCACGCGGTAAGTATGGCAACTATTTGCACGTGGTGTCGAATAAAAAGACCAAAAGGCGGGCGAAACCGATATTCATTGCGCTGAAAAACCACAAAAACGTTCCGCTGGAACAAATCACGGCGAGCGATATCCAGACCACTATGGACGCACATTTCGCCGGCACGACAAACGCACGGAACACAAAGACCCCACAATATTAAACGCACCGGAGTATAGTATAAATATATATATATATAGTGTCGGAAGTAAAAATGACCACATCATGCTACTCGTTTCATTATGAAAATATCAAGCCGTATACGGCCTATGCGTCCAGTAAAAACGACGATATCACTTTTTACATTAATAGCGTGTCGGAAGAACGAGCGCAGGATCGACTAAAACAACTAATGCTGGCCCCATGGTCGTCCGCATTAAAAAACCATTGCTTCGATACCTTTGAAGCATACCTGTCGCATATATTGGGTGCCGTTCCGCCTTCTGGGTATTACTATGAACTGTACAATACGCTACTGGGTGTGGAACATCTATGGCGTTTGACTGTTTCGACCGACGTCACGAAGAAGGACTGGTGTACCGACGACATATTGGTCGTGCGCCAACAAAGTCAATCATAAAAAATAAAAAACGACATTTGGCATTTTATTAACATTTTAATACGACATTTTTTTCTAATAATACAATACAATGACAATGATATTCTAATTTAGCCCTGGGATTTTGCATTTTAGGTGGGTGATCAGCCGATCGTCCACGTCGTTGTCGGCCAATACCACGATGGGGATTTTGGTACCTCCCTGTGTCGTCATTTTGTGCTTATGGAACATGTCGTCGTGGTGTTTCATCAATTCCATTTGGTACTCGCGCGTGACATTATTTTCCCCGTCCCGTCCTCGCGAAGTGGCCCTGGTCATACACGTGTCCAGATCTGGGCGGATATAGATGATTGCGTCCGGCAAATGCTTTACCTCACACGTGTTTCTGGCCTCCTCGATTAGCGCGTACTCGAAGTCGTCGACGAATCCGAATTTATACACCGTATTCACAAAGCACGCATCCGAATAAACAGAGCGTTCCACAACATGAATTCCCGCATCGTCGGTCATGGAGTTTATCGCACGGACCTTGTCGAACAGTACTTTCAATTGAAAACTCGTGGCCCACCGTTTCATATCCGAATAAAACCGATTAAATATCCCACATCGCACCCACGAATCAACTGGTTCTTGGTGGGTTACAATGGACGGGATTCTCTTCGACAACTCATTGATAAAAGTTGATTTGCCGGCCCCAATGATACCCTCGACATAAATAATTGTTCTAGGAGGCATGGCGATACCCCAACTTATCATTGTATATATCCGTATTTTTAATATTCGTTAATTATATATAGATAGATATTGGTCATGACAACAGGTCAGACGTGTGGGTACGGCAGAAACAAGGGCGACGGGGGGACGTGTTTTAAACTGAGTGAACTGAATGCCATATTTCGCCAATTGTATCCCAATGCGGGGGCGAACCACACCACCGATATTGGCGCATTGCACAAGAGAGTTTTAAAAAAGATCGGTGGGAAGAAGGATCGCGACATTATCGACTATTTCGGATTGGACGAGGACGCGATTTATAAACCGGGTAAACCGGGCGATTTACTGGATAATTACGACATTGATGCAATTATGGCACAAGTGGCGGATACGCACGCCCATTTTATAAGTTTCGGGTCCGTTCCGTACGACTTCTGCGATATACCATCTGGGGTGTGGTCGGAGCACTGCCAGAAAATAAAAGACCTCGATGTTTCCAAACTGAATCAAAACGATGCTTGGGGGTTTGTGGTGAATCTTGACGAGAGCGACGAGCCGGGTTCGCATTGGGTGTGTCTGTACTCGTGGTTCAAGGACGGCGTGATTACGATAGAGTATTTCGATTCTCTGGGGAATGCCAGGTGCCCACACGGCAAGACGTGCGATGATAAAAAAATACCGCTGGGTATCCGCGCGTATGCAACCGAAGTCATATCGAAGGCCATACCCCACGACATAGAGGTTGTGTTTACCTACAATAAAAAAGCACACCAGGGCAACAGTAGTGAGTGCGGGATGTACTGTTTGTATTATATTATAAATCGGGCAAATGACGTGGAGTACCACGACAATATACGCACAATTTCCGACGAAAAGATGCGTTCTCTCAGAAAACTTTTATTCGAGGAATAACGTTCTGTTCTATTGGTGAACAGACATATTGTGTTTTTTTACGCACACAGATCCGCCGAATTATTAGCATGGATGTTGGGCTGGATCGTCGATTGTTGCCACGGACCAACTGTGAACGTCGGGACCGGGAATTCGGCACGGATGTCGAGATTTGCGTTCCGCAGAACATTGATCTGACCAATGTGGTGACCAACGTCCAGGAAATTCTTGTACGCAATGCTCCCGGTGCCCTTCGGGTTGACGTCAGACCATGTGTTATTGTCGTCCGCCGGGAGTAGCTCCGAAGAGTTCATGACTTCCTCGGGCATGACATCGTTGGACCCGGGCAAGTAGTCCCGGGGAACAATACCGTCCTTGAATATTAGGTGGCTCTTTGTCAGCGAATCGTTCGAACACTTGGGTTC
>ENA-OUVH01000093-OUVH01000093.1-marine-metagenome-genome-assembly--contig:-NODE-93-length-5456-cov-2.927868_pt1 | contig 5456 bp, 6 predicted proteins | sample MGYA00237975_ERZ584526 | MGnify/ENA primary metagenome ERZ584526 (study PRJEB26544, sample SAMN05421971) | marine metagenome | isolation source: Line P, North Pacific Ocean | place: Canada:British Columbia... | reverse complement strand
GCTCCGGCGTGGATGGCGAGGGGAACGGCGTCACTGGTGACAGCGTCGGCCTGTGCCTCGTTGAGGCCGTGAAGCAGGGCGTCGGCGGCCGCTGATGTTCCGGGTTCGTCGCTGAGCATGCCGGGTTCCGACACGGGTGAGGACATGGTCGCACCCTACCCACGGCAGGTGACGGCCTTCCCCGGGGGTCTCTGGTCTTCTGGGCGGATCGACACCCCTACGATTCCGGGAATGCAGTCCGTCGACGTGGAGACCTTCGAGGCCCTCGTGGCCGAGGCGCTGGACTCACTCCCCCCGGAGTTGGGTGCCCTCATGGACAACGTGGCGGTCCTGGTCGAGGACAGGGGTGATCCGACCAACCTGATCGGCCTCTATGAGGGCGTTCCCCTCACCGGCAGGGAGGGCTACGGGGGAGGAGGTGCGGTCCTGCCGGATCGGATAACCCTCTACCGCCTCACCTTGTGTGGGATCTGTCGGGACCTGATCGAACTCCGTCACCAGATTGGTGTGACCGTCGTGCACGAGGTGGCCCACCACTTTGGGATAGACGACCACCGCCTCGAGGAGTTGGGCTGGGCCTGAGGTCCCGCGTCCGGTTGCCGCGGTCAGCCGGGCAGCCGCTCCATCGGTACGTGGGGTAGCCCCTCGTCGTCGAAGTCGGGCCCGGTCCGCTCGTAGCCCAGAGACCGGTACCAGGCCTCGAGGTGGACCTGGGCGTGGAGGGTTATGCGCCCCGATGTCGACCTGTGTACGTGTTCGATGAGCTTCCCGGCGAGGCCCTGACCGCGGTGCGCCTGGTCGGTGACGACCCTGCCGATCCGGTGGCTTCCGTCGGCCTCGGCGAGGAGCCGCAGGTATGTGGAGATGCCTCCGCCCGGTTCATCGACGAACACGTGTCGGGTGCCGTCCTCGGAGTCGCGCCCGTCAGGATCGGTGTAGACGATGTCCTGTTCGACCACGAACACGACCGCCCGCAGCTGCATGATCGAGTAGAGGGTCGACGTGTCCAGTTCGGCGAACCGGCGGTCGTGGATGGTCGTCACACCGGTGACGGTACCCGCCGTGTGTGCACCGAAGGCCCGCCCGGTTTGCCCGACGGTCACTGGCATCCGATGATGGCCCTATGAGCACCGCCGAACTGCCCACCGGAATAGACCTCTGCTTCGAGTCGTTCGGTGATGTCGATGCCCCCACGATCCTGTTGATGCACGGTCTGGGCAGCCAGCTGTTGTTGTGGGAGGAGGGCTTTTGTGAGGGTCTGGCCGCCACCGGCTTCAGGGTCGTGCGCTACGACCACCGTGACAGCGGGCTCTCCACGATGCTCGATGACGGGGTGTCGTACACCCTTTCCGACATGGCCGACGACGCGGTTGGGCTGCTTGACCACCTGGGCGTCGAGCGTGCACACATTGTGGGGTTCTCCCTCGGGGGGATGATCGCCCAGACCTTCGCCATAGAGCACCCGGACCGGGCCCACAGTCTCGTCTCGATGGGTTCCAACACGGGAAACCCCGATTTTGGAAGACCCTCCGGTGAGGTGCTGGCCGCCCTGGTGGCACCCGCTCCCGACACGCCCGACGAGCGTGCCGCCAAGGACCTCGCCGACCGTCGCCTCTGGGCGAGCCCCGAATGGCACGATGACGACCACGCCCTGGCAACGTTCGCCCGGTACGCCGCCCGTTCCGTCCAGCCACCCGGTGCCTTCGACCGCCAGTTCGCAGCCGGCGCAGGCAACCGTGAGGAGGCACTTGGCGCGATGAGGGTGCCTACACGTGTGGTCCACGGAACCGCCGACACGCTGCTGCCCATGAGCGGCGGCGAGAGGACGGCAGCGATCGTGCCGGGTGCCGACTTGGTGTTGATCGAGGGCTGGGGCCACGACCTGCCGCCGGGCGCATGGCCTCAACTGATCGGGGCAATCTCGACCCATTGTCTGGCGGTCGGGGCCGGAGTACCTGGTGGTACGGAAACGGGAGGCACCGATGGGGGCTCTTGACGGTGTCCGGGTGGTGGAACTCGCCGGAATCGGGCCGGGTCCGTTCTGCGGGATGATGCTCTCGGACATGGGGGCCGATGTCATCCGCATCGACCGTGCCGGTTCCGTTCGTGGTGGCGACCCGGCCGAGCCCCCGATGATGGTCAACGACCGGGGACGCCGCAGCGTGGGCGTCGACCTCAAGTCGCCCGAGGGACTCGAGGTCGTCATGCGCCTCGTCGAGGGTGCCGAGATGGTCTTTGAGGGCTTTCGCCCCGGGGTGGCCGAGCGGCTGGGAGTCGGACCCGATGACTGCATGGCCCGTAACCCGGCTGTCGTGTACGGGCGAATGACCGGATGGGGCCAGGAGGGTCCCTACTCGCACGCAGCGGGTCACGACATCAACTACATAGCTCTCGCCGGTGTGCTGGCCCACATGGGCAGGGACGACTCGGGACCCGTTCCGCCGCTGAACCTGGTGGGCGACTTCGGCGGTGGTGGCATGTACCTGGCGTTCGGCATGGTCTGTGCCCTGCTGGAGGCCCGGTCCTCCGGCAAGGGGCAGGTGGTCGACGCTGCAATGGTCGATGGGGCCGCCAGCCTCATGGGTATGTTCCACGGGATGATGGCAACAGGCTTCTGGGACCCTGCTCGCGGCGCCAACATGCTCGACACGGGCGCCCACTTCTACGACGTGTACGAGTGCTCCGACGGGGGCTGGATCTCGATCGGTTCCATCGAACCGCAGTTCTACGCCGAGTTGATCGAGAAGTTGGGCCTCGACCCCGAGGAGTTCGCCGGTCAGCACGACCGGTCACGCTGGCCCGACCTGAAGCGCCGGGTGGCCGAGGTCGTGGCAACCCGAACCCGCAGCGAGTGGGACGAGATCCTCGAGGGGAGCGACGTCTGCTACGCGCCGGTTCTCACCGCCCACGAGGCCACCGAGCACCCACACAACGTCGAGCGCGGCACGTTCGTCGAGGTGGCGGGGCTTGTCCAGCCCGGGCCGGCACCGAGGCTGAGCCGCACCCCCGGCGAGGTGCAGGGCCCACCGGCCCATCCGGGCCAGCACACCGACGAGGTTCTGTCCATGGCCGGCTACGACGCCGGCGAGATCGCCACCCTGCGGTCGTCAGGGGCGGTGGCCTGATGACCTACCCGGTCGTGTTGACCCTCGCCAGCCTGCGCGGCATCCACGAGGGAATGGCGTGGATGATGGTGATCGGCAACGGCATGGCCGGCGCCTGGGCGCTCGCAGCCCACCGTGTCGTTGTCCTGCGCGGCCGGGCGCTGTGGTGGTTCGTGGCCCTGGTGCAGTTGTCGATCGTGGGTCAGGTCACGATCGGGGTTGGCCTGGTGGCGGGCCAGGGACCCGCCGCAGTTCCACCTGTTCTACGGGTTCGTGGCGTTCATCACCGTGGGAATCGTGTACAGCTACCGCCAGAGCATGCGGGCCCACCGCCACCTGCTCTACGGCTTCGCAGGCCTGTTCCTGATGGGGCTGGGAATCAGGGCAATGCTCGTCGGGGCCGGCTGAGCGCCACTCAGGTCGAGAGCCGCCTGCGGAGGTCGGCCAACTGGTTCTGCAACTCCTCGGGGAGCCTTTCGCCGGCGCGGGTGTAGTGCTGCTCGATCAGGTCGGCCTCGTGCTGCCATGCATTCTCGTCGACGGCCAACAGGGCGGCCATGTCGTCGTCGGTCAGGTTCAGGCCGTCGCGGTCAATGGAGTCGAGGCCGGGTACGAGGCCGATGGCGTTCGGTTCGGCTTCTGCGGTTCCGTCGAGCCTCTCCATCACCCATTTCAGGATCCTGGAGTTCTCGCCGAAGCCGGGCCACATGAAGTCTCCGTCGATGTCCTTGCGGAACCAGTTCACCCAGTACATGCGGGGAAGCTTCTCCGGGTCGGCACCGGCTCCCATCTCCAGCCAGTGGGCGAAGTAGTCGCCGACGTTGTAGCCGATGAAGGGAAGCATGGCGAACGGGTCGAAGCGAACCTCGCCCACGGTTCCGGCGGCTGCAGCGGTTTTCTCGGAGCTCATGATTGAACCGAGGAAGACCCCGTGTTCCCAGCTGTGCGCCTCTGTTACGAGCGGCACGTTGGTGGCCCTGCGGCCACCGAACAGGATCGCCGATATCGGAACCCCTGCGGGGTCCTCCCACTCGGGGGCGATCGATGGGCACTGTGACGCGGGTGCCGTGAACCTGGCGTTGGGATGGGCGGCCGGTGTGTCGCTGTCGGGGGTCCAGTGCTCACCCCGCCAGTCGGTCAGCTCAGATGGGGGATCATCGGTCATGCGCTCCCACCAGACGTCACCATCAGGCGTGGCAGCCACGTTCGTGTAGATGCAGTTGCCCCACAGGGTCCGCATGGCGTTGGCGTTGGTCTCAAACGAGGTGCCGGGGGCAACGCCGAAGAACCCGGCTTCGGGGTTGATGGCGTAGAGGCGACCGTCGTCTCCGAACTTCATCCATGCGATGTCGTCGCCGACGGTCTCGACGGTCCAGCCCGGGAGGGTCGGTACGAGCATGGCCATGTTGGTCTTGCCGCAGGCCGACGGGAAGGCGGCGGCTATGTAGCGCTTCTCGCCGCCGGGAGGCGTGATTCCGAGGATGAGCATGTGTTCGGCCAGCCAGCCGTCGTTGCGGGCCATGGTGGAGGCGATGCGCAGGGCGAAGCACTTCTTCCCGAGTAGGGCGTTGCCGCCGTAGCCCGAGCCGTAGGACCAGATCTCCCTGGTTTCGGGGAAGTGGGAAATGTACTTGTTGTCGGCATCACAGGGCCAGGGGACATCCTGGGCTCCGTCGACCAGGGGGTGGCCGACCGAGTGAATGCAGGGAACGAACGGGTCGTCGCCGAGGACGTCGAGGACCGCCTGGCCCATGCGGGTCATGATCCGCATGTTCACCACCACGTAGGGCGAGTCGGTCAGTTGAACGCCTATGTGGGCGATGGGCGAACCCAGCGGCCCCATGCTGAACGGGACCACGTACATGGTCCGGCCCTTCATCGCCCCCCGGTACAGCCCGAGCATCTCGGCCTTCAACTCGTCGGGGTCGCGCCAGTTGTTGGTTGGGCCGGCGTCTCCGGGGTTGGTGGTGGAGATGTAGGTGCGGTCCTCGACCCTTGCCACGTCGGCCGGGTCGGACAGGGCCAGGTAGCTGTTCTGCCTGAGGTCGTCGTTGAGGCGCTCGAAGGTGCCTGCCTCGACAAGTTCGCCAGCCAACCTGTCGTACTCGGCCTCGGAGCCGTCGCACCAGTGGATCTGGTCGGGAGTGAGGATCTCCTGCCAGTGGGAGACCCAGTCGATCAACTGCTGGTTGCCGGTTGGTGCCATGCAATCCCATTGTTATGGCGGCGGAGGTGAAAAAGCCACACGATCAGGTGTGACTCCTGTCAATGGCCCGGGGTCGACGCTCGGGTCGGGCCCCGTGTGCTCAGGTCAGGTCGGGGGTTCCCATGTCGACCTCGGAGCCGAGGCAC
>ENA-OUVH01000091-OUVH01000091.1-marine-metagenome-genome-assembly--contig:-NODE-91-length-6381-cov-4.195431_pt1 | contig 6381 bp, 7 predicted proteins | sample MGYA00237975_ERZ584526 | MGnify/ENA primary metagenome ERZ584526 (study PRJEB26544, sample SAMN05421971) | marine metagenome | isolation source: Line P, North Pacific Ocean | place: Canada:British Columbia... | reverse complement strand
CGACTTGCCGTGGTCCACGTGTCCGGCAGTGGCGACAACGTGCATCGTCTGCTCAGGTAAGGCGGTTGACCGCTGCCCGAACCACGTCGTCGTCGTGGGGGTGCACGGTGCGTAGGTCGATCACGGTAGATCCGTCGTGCACCCGGGCGATTACGGGAGGCGTGCCGGTCCGCAGCTCGGCGACACGGTCGCCCGGGATCATCAGGCCGACTGAGGGAATCTCAACCCCGGGAAGCGTGCCACCACCGGGCACGGCCATGGTGTCGGCGGCGAGATCCACCGAGATCGCCGATGCCCTGCGCCGCAGTTCCTCTACCGGAATCGTTGCCATCCGCCAGAACGGAATGGACCGTCCGTCACGGGCCAGATAGGCGAGGGCCAGCTCCTGGAGGGAGCTCAGCACGAGGCTTCCCGGACGCAGTGCCCGGGCCAGCGGATGAGCCGCACACCGGGCTACCAGATCGGCTCGGCCGGCGATGATGCCGGCCTGGGGGCCACCCAGGAGCTTGTCGCCCGAGAAGGTCACCAGGTCGACACCGGCCTCCAGCGTCTGTCGCACGGCCGGCTCGCCCTCCAGCCACGAAGGTGGGCCATCATCGAGCCACTGGCAGGCCGAATCGACCAGCCCCGACCCGAGGTCGGCGAGAACCGGAACGCCCAGACCCGTCAGGTCACAGGCGGCCACGCTCTCGGTGAACCCGGTGATCCGGTAGTTGGAGCGGTGCACGCTCAGTGCAAGGGCCACGTCGTTACCGTCGATGGCCTGTTCGAAGTCGGCCAGCCGGGTGCGGTTGGTGGTTCCAACTTCGAGCAGATCGGCTCCGGACTGTGACATCACCTCGGGGATGCGGAACCCGCCCCCGATCTCGACCAACTCGCCGCGTGAAACGACCACCCCCCGGCCGTCAGCCAGAGCGGCAAGGGCCAGGAGAACGGCGGCGGCGCAGTTGTTCACGACCATTGCCGATTCCGCACCACACATCCGGGCCAGCAGACGCGGTGCCCGGTCCTGGCGGGAGCCGCGCTCACCCGAGTCCAGGTCCAACTCCAGGCTGGAGTAGCGGTCGGACCCATGACCGGGAAGGTTCATCCAGGGTGAGCGGCCCATGTTCGTGTGGAGGAGCACGCCGGTTGCGTTCACCACGCTGGTGAGGAGGCTTCGAGCCTGCTCACCAGCGATATCCCGTGCCCTCTGCTCGGCAGTCGCAGGGTCGCCAGAGGCGACGGCGGAGCGTGCCGCATCGACGAGGAGAGGGTGGGGCAGATCCACGTCGGCGATGGCCCGCGCCAGCCTGTCGACCGAGGGGGGTCGTGATTCCGGCGTAGGCGGGGCGTCGGAGCGGGTCTCATCAGGGGAGGCCATGATGTGGCGAGGATACGACCGTGAGAGCCTCTGCGCCCCTACGAGAGCCGCGTGCCTGCGAGGTGGTGGGCCTCGTAGCATTGTGTCCGTGTTCCTGATCCTGTTACTCGTGTTCATAGTCACGCCGATTGCCGAGATCTACCTGATCGTTCAGGTAGCCGATGTTGTAGGTGGTCTCAACACGGTTGCCCTGCTGATTCTCGTGAGCGTCATCGGCGCTGCGATGGTGAAACGCGAGGGTATGGGCATCCTCGCCCGGGCCCAGTCGGAACTGGCCCTCGGTCGGGTGCCTGGGCGGGAACTGGTCGACGGCCTGCTGGTGCTGTTCGCCGGGGTCCTGATGCTCACGCCCGGATTCGCCACCGACGCACTCGGCCTTTCCCTGCTGTTTCCCCCCACCAGGGCACTGATCCGCGGTGTGGTTTCCAGAGGCCTCAGCAGTCGGGCCGCTTCTCAGCAACCCGTCTCGTGGCACTTTGGCTACAGGGGCGGAGGCAACATCGTCGAGGCACAGTCAACCGAGGTCGATCCCGGTATCGGAGAACTCGGGTCAACAGACGACGGGTAGGTCCGTAGTTGGGTTGGTGGACCCTGCGGGTCAGAGGTCTGCCTCGTCAAGTGCCTGCTCCGCAACAGCCAACAGGCGTGCACTGCAGCCCGCCATCTCCATCGGTGGTGCCGCCTCGGCGATGATCAGGTCAACCACTGCCGTGTAGGCATCGGCAGCGGGGCCATCGCCCAGAGCCACGGGCTGCCCGGTGTCGCCGCCGTGGGCGACAGCCACGTCCAATGGGATGCTGCCGAGCAGCGGGGCACCGAGGTCGTCGGCCAGCGCCCGGCCACCACCCTTGCCGAAGAGCAGGTGCTCTTGCCCATCGGGAGCGACGAAGGCACCCATGTTCTCGATCACGCCGACGATCCGCAGGTAGTTGTTCCTTCCCATTCCGGCCACCCGTACGGCAACCTTCTGTGCGGCCAGGGCAGGCGTGGTGACGATGATCATCTCGGACCGGGGCAGCATCCGGGCCAGACCCATCTGCACATCGCCGGTACCCGGCGGCATGTCGATGAGCAGGTAGTCCATGGAACCCCAGGCCACGTCCTCGCAGAAGTGCTGTACCGCCCGGTTCAGCATCAGACCGCGCCACATCAGGGCCGTCTCCTCGCGCTCAACCAGGAAGCCCATGGATACGACCTTCAGGAGTCCCTCGCCAACGGGAATCTGGATCGGGTCGATCTTGCCGGCCTCAGGTGAACCACCCAGACGGCCCTCGATGCCAAGCATCCGTGGAATGGAGAAGCCCCAGATGTCGGCATCCATGACACCGACCGTGAAGCCCCGCTGTGCCATGGAGGCCGCCAGATTCACGGTGACCGACGACTTGCCCACACCGCCCTTGCCCGAGGCGATCATCAGCACCCTCGTGGTCGCCGGAATTTCGGTCTCGGGTGCGTCCTGACTGACGTTCCAGCGGGCCTTCGCCATGGTCGCCATCTTCTCCTCAGCGGTGAGTTCGGTCCAGGTGATGTGGACCTTTGTCACGCCGGGCAACCCTTCGATGCGGGCCCTGACGTCGCGTTGGATCTGGGCTCGCAACGGGCAACCCGATGTTGTGAGGGCGATGGTCACGTCGACCAGGCCACCGGGTTCGACAACGACGTCCTTAGCCATGCCGAGTTCGACGATGTTGGAACCCAACTCCGGATCGATCACGCCACGTAGCAACTCGAGAACCTGCTCGGGGGATGGCTCGTCCGCGCTCGGACGTCCATCTGGTGGGTGCTCACCGGTGCGGGCGTCACGCATGCCCCGATCCTATGTCGACGCTGTCAACTTTCTTCCCGGGCCCTATATTTGGACTGGGGCCGTTGGTAGGATGAGCCGCCTGACTTCAACTGATCGCGAACGGGGACACGATGATCACCCTCACCAAAACGGCAACCACAAAGGTCGGCGAGTTGATTGCCGCCGAGGAAGAAGCCGACGTTGCCCTGCGGGTCACGGTTCGGCCCGGCGGCTGTTCGGGTAACAGCTACGAGATGTACTTCGACTCCGATACGGCCCCAGACGATGTCGAGGCGGTCTTCGGCAGCGTAAGGGTCGTGGTCGACCCGTCCAGCGCCGAACTGCTTGTGGGCGCAACCCTCGACTACACCGACAACCTTGCCGAAGCCGGGTTCTCCATCGACAACCCAAATACGCAGAGTGGCTGCGGCTGCGGAAAGAACTCCTCCTAGACCGAATCTGCCCACCGCGGTGGGCGCCGTCAGGTTGCAGAGTCGAGAGCTGAGCGCACCTCGGTTGTGTCCATTGTGAAGTGCAGAATCGCCGTCACGATCCCATCGGCATCTGCCACCACGAGGCTCGGTTCAAACGAGAGGTCGTAGGCGGCAACGGTGGGGGTGAGGCCGAAGTCGTTGTCCTCTGGTGCCACGTAGACCTCGGCGTGCACCACAGACCATGAGGGGTCAAGGTTGCCGGTCGCCGCAATCAGGACCTCCAGCGCCGGACCGCACACGTCGGTCTGGCAGAACCGTGGCGTCGAAATCAGCATTGCCGTCGGTCCGGGACGAACAATGGCCTCGGCGACGGTCACCTGGTGCAGTGGGCACGGGCCGTTGGGTCTCGTGCAGATCGGACTGACACCGTGCGGGTCGGCGAGGGTCGGTGAATCGACGGGTCGCATCGGGTCACCGACCTGAATGAGGCCCAACCTGTCGGCATCGGTCACGCGCAACCGGTGGCGCCCCGGCAGGCCGGTTCCCCGGACCGAGTAGTCGCCGGCCGCAGGAGGTGTGAACACCAGGGGAAAGTAGGGAATGGCATTCGGTTCGCCGTGGCGACCGACGATGCCAGCAAAGACCACCTCGTCGCCGCTGGTAACGGTCAACTCGATCAGGTCCGGGACCTCGGTGGCGGGCCAGCCGTCGGCACCGATCAGCACGTAGGGGGCCCTCTGTGGCGTTCCGGCGGTAATCACGGTTGGTGCCTGAAATCCATCGGCGAACCGGGCTCCCAGCGACATGCCGCCGCTCGGTGCGGTCGGGGAAGGAGCCACCGACTCCTCGCTGCCGCACCCGAAGAGAACGAGACCCCCGGACGCACCGACAATGCCTGCAAGTGCCTGGCGTCGGCTCAGCAACCGTCGTTGAGGGGTCATTGGTCGTAGGGTACCGATTCGTCTGCGGCCGGACTCTGAGGCACACTCACCACATGGGGAAACAGGACAGGCGGCAGACCGGAAGCGGATCTGACGGGTTTGTGGTCACGGTCGACGGGTCTGAGGTGGCTGTTCCAGATGACGGACGGTCCCTTCTCGACGTCCTCCGCGACCAACTGGGGGTGACCTCACCCAAGGACGGCTGCAGCCCACAGGGCCAGTGCGGCTGCTGCACCGTGCTGGTCGACGGGCAGCCCAGGGTCTCGTGCGTGACACCCGCCCGGCGCGTGGCAGGCCGGACGGTGACAACCCTCGACGGCCTCGAGGCCGACGAGAGGACCAGATGGGCCAACGCATTCACCCGGACCGGTGGTAGCCAGTGCGGGTTCTGCACACCGGGGATCATCGTGAGGTTCTCCGGACTTCTCTCAGCGGAGACCACCGACACAGATCGGGTTACCAGGTCACTTGCCGCGCACCTCTGTCGATGCACCGGATGGCAGACCGTGATCGAGGCATGGGACGCATTCGGTGATGACGAGGCTCCGCGCCTCACGGACCGGGCCGCCGAAAGGGCGACTATCGAGGGTCGGTCCGTTCAGGCTGTCGGCAATGAGGTTGCACTCGGGCAGGGTGGTTTCGCCGCCGACACGGCACCCGCCGGTGCCCTGGTTGCAGTTCCCGACCGATCAGGCCGGTGGGTGGTCGCTGAGACGCTCCACGAGGCCCGTCAGGTAGTCGGCAAGGTCCAGGGTCGACGAACCACGGTTGACTCGGTGCCACCTGTTGATGCCCCCCCGGGCCCATGGGACGCGGTACTTCGCACGACCTGGGTCGAACCCGCCTACCTCGAGACCGACTCGGCATGGTGTGAACCCGGAGGCGAGCCGTCCAGTCCACTGGCCAACGGTGGCGCCTTCGGAGGCAAGGCCACCTCGTTCGTTGGAGGGGTGGCGAGGGAGTTGGCCGATGAGCACGGACGGGCGGTTCTGGCCCTGATGTCACGCGAGGACACTGTGCATCTGGGGCCCAAGAGACCACCTGTAGCCGGCGGCGCCATGGCCGACGGCACGGGGGTTATGAGGGTCGTGAGAACCCCTGGAATCGCAGAGGCGATCAGAGCAGTGGCGTCGGATCTGACAGTCGAGGAGGTCGACGTGGCCGGACCACCCACATCGGCCGTGATTCGTGCCGCCGGATGGGCTGAGGCCATCGTGTTGTTGGCTGGAGCACGCGGGTCTGTGGGGCCGGTTGTCTCACCAGACGGCTCCGTTGCAGAAGCTGAGGTCACCGACGACCTGATCAGCGTCACGGTCCGCTGCGGGGATCCGTTGGACACCACCGTGCTGCGCTCCTACTGCATCGGTGCAGCCCACATGGCGTGGAGTTGGGTCACCTCGGAGTCGTTGGCCGTCGATGATGCCGGCATCGTGTCTGACCTGACCGTGAGGTCGTTCGGGATTGTGAGGGCGGGGGACACCCCCCGCATCGAGGTAACTATCGAACAGGATGATGATGAGCGGCCCCGCAACGGTTCCGATGCAGTCTTCGCGGCCGTTGCCGCCGCCACCTGGATACACCGGGGAACCCCAGCCGACTGGCCGACGGGCAGTTGACCGACCTCCCCGGATCACGACCCGGCGTGGCAGACTGGGTAGATGGCAGGAGTAGTGGTAATGATCATCGTGCTGGTCATCGTCATCCCGGTAGGGGTGCTTGTGAGCGGTGCTGCCGGAGCGGCCTTTCTCGGCAGGCTGTTGAAGCGCGATGTGGACTCAGCTGTGGGATCCCCGGGTACCGAGCTCGAATTCGCCCTATAGTGAGTCGTATTACAATTCACTGGCCGTCGTTTTACAA
>ENA-OUVH01000088-OUVH01000088.1-marine-metagenome-genome-assembly--contig:-NODE-88-length-7400-cov-2.087532_pt1 | contig 7400 bp, 7 predicted proteins | sample MGYA00237975_ERZ584526 | MGnify/ENA primary metagenome ERZ584526 (study PRJEB26544, sample SAMN05421971) | marine metagenome | isolation source: Line P, North Pacific Ocean | place: Canada:British Columbia... | reverse complement strand
CCGTCCAGTCCGAGGGCTGCGCACCCCTCGACCGCGCCTTCAGGCTTGTGCGGCAACTCGACGATCCCCTGACCGCGATCACCAACACCGATGACTCCGACTTCATGTGGCCCTGGGACGACCCGAGCTCGCTGGCCACGGGCATCCTCGACGACATCGTCTACGACTGGCAGCCGATCGTGGCCACAATGCTCGAAGACGGCAGTTCTCCCGTGGTGGCGACCGAGGCGGAGGTGGCCGAGGCCCACCGCCTCATCCGCGACCACACCGAGGTGCCTGCCGACCCGACCGGAACTGCCGGCCTGGCAGGCCTCCTGGCAGCCCGACGCCAGGGCATGGTCGGCGACGACGACACGGTGATGGTTCTGCTCACCGGCGTCGAACGCTGATCGTCCGTCAGCGTTCCTCGCGCCGGTAGGCGATGCCAAGCGAGGCGGGAGCCGGCGATGGACGGTTCCTCGCCCTGATTGAGATCACGACCAGAACGCCGATGGTCAACAGGTATGGAAGCATCGACAGGAGGATCGGTGAGAAGTCCACGCCGAAGGTCTGAAGCCTGGTCTTGAGCGCCAGCGTGCCGCCGAACAGCAGCGCTCCCAGAGCTACCCGACCCGGCTTCCACGCACCGAAGATCACCAGCGCAACGGCTATCCAACCCCGACCGGCCGTAATCCCCTCAGCCCACTGCGGGGTGAGCGAGAGGGGGAGGTATGCACCGGAAGCGCCGGCCAGGCCTCCGCCTACTGCAACTGCTGCGAGGCGGAGGCCGACCACGGAGTGGCCTGCTGCATCGGCCGTAGACGCCGACTCCCCTGCCGCCCGCAGGGCGAGGCCGGTCCGTGTCCGACTGAGAACGAACCAGACAACCACACCGGCCAGGACCGACAGGTAGACCATCGGCGACTGCTGGAAGAGAACCGGCCCCAGCCAGCGGATGTCTGACAGGACCGGCCAGTCGACCGGTGCCAGCACGGCGCCGGGCGGTCGGCCGACAGCGTTCTTGCCAAGGTAGGCGGCCAGACCCAGGCCCAGAATCGTGAGCGACAGGCCCGAAACGACCTGTTCGGCTCCCAACACGACCGTGAACCAGCCGTGAAGCAGTGCTGTCAGGGCGCCGGCCATCACGGCCACCGCCAGGGCCAACCACGGGTTGCCAAACTCCAGAGCGGTCATGAAGCCGGTTACAGCCCCCATGGCCATCATTCCCTCGACACCCAGGTTCAAGATCCCAGCCTTCTCGGACACCATCTCGCCCAGAGCAGCCAGGTAGAGGAGGGCGCCGAAGGACACCGTCGCTGCACACAGGCCGATGAGGGACGCCTCGTTCATGTGGCCTCTCCCACCTGAACACCGTCGCCGCCGGGATCGCCGGGATCGCCGGGATCGCCGGGAACCATACGAACCTGGTAGCGGCTCAACACACCTGCGCCTATTGCCCCGAAGAGGATCAGTGCCTGGAGGATGGTGGAGACCGACGACGAGACACCCATCGTCTGGATGCTCTGACCACCTATCTGGACAGCGCCGAAGAGCACTGCCACGGCAGCAACGCCCGACGGCCGCATAAGAGCCAGGGCCGCCACGATGATGCCCGCATAGCCGAAGCCATTGGATATTCCCTCGGTCAACCTGTCCGCCGTCCCGGCCAGCTCAATTCCGCCGGCAAGGCCCGCCACCCCACCGGCCATAACCAGGACCGTTGCGGTCTTGCGCTCAAGCGAAATGCCGGCGTAACGGGCGGTCGCCCCCGACGAGCCAGCCACGCGCAACTCGAATCCCCATGCAGTCCGGTTCACTGCGACGGCGAAGAGGGCGATGACGACAAGCGCGACGATCACCCCTACATGGGCACGCCCGAACAGGGTCGGCAGGCGACCATGGTCAGGGATCATGGGGGCCAGTGGAAAGTTGAACGAGTCAGGGTCCTTCCAGGGGCCGTGGATGAGCCACTGGACGAGCCGCAGCGCCACCTCGTTGAGCATCAGGGTCGTGAGAATCTCGTTCACCCCGATCTGGGACCGGGCCACCGCCGGGCCAAGTGCCCACAGGCTCCCGCCGACCACGCCGCCGACCAGAATGGCGGTCACAAGTACCGGACCCGGCCAACCCTCACCGATCCTCGCCACCCCCGCAGCCATCATCGCCCCGGCCAGGATCTGACCCTCGGCTCCGATGTTCCAGAGCCCCATTGACCCGGCAACTGCCACCGCCAGACCAGCCAGGCCCAGGGGCACCGCCCGGTTCAGGGTCACCGACCACGAGTCGGGGTCACCCAGCGCAGCGACGAACATGCGCTCGTAGATGGCGACAGGGTCGTGCCCGGCACCAAGCAACAACACGATTCCGATAGTGAGTGCCACCACGAGGCCTATTGCGAACGACAGCGGTTGACCGCCCCGCAGGGCCTGCTCACGCCGGACGAGAACCGGCCGGCTCACGAGCCGACTCCCGCGCCGTGACCGATCATGGCCTCACCGATCTCGGACCGGGCAGCCGTGGTGGGATCAAACTCGCCGACGATCTCACCGTCGTGCATGACAACCAGACGGTCGGCGAGGGTCAACAACTCGTCGAGGTCCTCTGAGACCAGCAGCACAGCAGCGCCTTCGTCCCTCGCCTCGACGAGGAGGTCCTGGATGGCCTTGACCCCCTGCACGTCAAGCCCGCGGGTCGGCTGGGCCGCCACCACCACCCGGGGTCGCCCGCTCAACTCACGTCCTACCAAAAGGCGTTGCAGGTTTCCGCCGGAGAGCCCGGCCATGGGGTCGTCAAGGGGACCGGTGCGCACACCAAACCTCTCGACCAGGTCGACGCAGTGGGCCTCGGCCCTCTCAGCGACGATGAACGGGCCACGGCGGTGAGCCTCGTATGTACGTAGGATCGAGTTGTCGACCACCGACAGTCGCGGAGCCAGACCAACGCCGAGCCGGTCCTCGGGGATGTAGCCGAGCCCCGCCTGAAAGAGCTTCCTTGGTGACGCCCCGGTCAGGTCGTCGCCGGCGAGGTGGACGGTTCCGGCTGTCGCCGACCGCAGGCCCGCCACAACCTGGCATAGCTCCCGCTGGCCGTTGCCGGCCACCCCGGCAATGCCGACAATCTCACCGGACCTGACAGTCAGGTCGACCGACTGAAGTGCCGGTAGTCCACGGTCACCGAGCGCCGACAGGCCGGAGACCTCAAGGAGTGGCGGGCCTGCCGGATGGGCCGGTGGCCGCTCGGTCGTCATGGGTGAGGATCCGACCATGAGCGATGCCAACTCGCCGGCATCGGTATCAGCGACCCTCACTGAGGCTGCGACCGTCCGGCCTCCCCGCAGCACGGTTGCCTCGTCGCAAAAACCGGTTACCTCGTGAAGCTTGTGGCTTATGAAGATCACCGACCTGCCGGCGTCGGCCATTGCCCTGAGAACAACCCCCAATTCGTCGGCCTCAGCCGGTGTGAGCACCGCTGTCGGTTCATCCAGAATCAGGATGTGTGCATCACGCCACAGGGCCTTGAGGATCTCGACCCTCTGTCGCTCACCCATCGACAGTTGCCACACCGGACGATCGGGTCGGGTGGCCAGGCCGAACTGCTCAGCTAGGTCCGCCACCTCGTCCTCGATGGCCTGGCGTCGCAGGATCCTGGCGGCAGCTCCGAGAACCACGTTCTCGGCCACAGTGAACGAGGGCACCAGGCGGAACTCCTGGTGCACCATGCCGATCCCTGCAGCAAGGGCGTCGGCGGGGGTACGGAACCTGTGTGCCACCCCCTCAACACGGACCTCACCCTCATCGGGTCGATAGACACCTGCCAACACGTTCATCAGCGTCGACTTGCCGGCACCGTTCTCGCCGAGCACGGCGTGGATGCTGCCCCGGGAAACACTCAGGTTGGCCCCGGCGTTCGCCACCACCCCGGGGAACCGCTTCCAGATGTCGCTCAACTCGACCGCGGAATCGCTTGTGGGGTCTCCAGCGCTGGTTATGTGCGAAATCGCATTCTCATCTCCGGGATCAGCGGGCAGACGCGCCGACGGCGCCGGGGGATCCCCCCCCCTCGGCGCCGACGGTCATGTACTCGGGTATTTTGCGGCTCAGCCCGTGGAGCCGATCACTCCCTCTACGAAGAAGTCCATTCCGAGCATGGACCCATCGTCCATGGTCTCGCCCGCAGCCACCACAAGGTGGCCGTCCTGATCATTGATCGGGCCGCTGAAGACGTGGAAGTTGCCCGCGATGATCGCCGCCTTCTTGTCGGCGACGGCTGCCTTCACGCCTGCGTCAACGTCGGCTGCGATGTCAGCGATGTCGACAACCCCGTCTGCCATGGAGCCCCAGTAGGAATCCGGCTTGTAGGTGCCGGCCTTGGCGGCCTCGATGATCTCGACATAGCGCGGGCCCCAGTCCCAGACCGGAGCCGTGAGGAATGCATTGGGTGCGAACGCGCTCATGTCGGAGTTGTAGGAGACCCACCGGGCACCGGCCGCCTCGGCCTTCTCGCCTGCGGCGGTGGAGTCCTGGTGCATCGCGATCACGTCAGCGCCCTTGTCGAGCAGGGCCTGGGCAGAATCGCCCTCGACCGCTGGATCGAACCAGGTGCTTGTCCAGATCACCTCAACCTGGGCATCCGGGTTGACTGCCCGCACACCGAGCGTGAATGCGTTGATTCCCCGGATTACCTCGGGAATCGGGAACGCCGCCACGTAGCCGAGCAGGTTCGACTCGGTTGCAGAGCCGGCGACCATTCCGGTCAGGTACCGGGGCTCGTACATTCGCCCGAAGGTGTTACCGAAGTTGGTGTCGTTCTGCTTGAATCCGGAAACATGCTCGAAGACGACATCGGGGTACTCGTCGGCAAGTGCCAGCATGTCGTCCATATAGCCGAACGACGTTCCAATGATCACGTTGTAGCCCTGGTCTATGAAGTCGCGGACGTGGTTGCCGAAGTCTGCGGTTCCCTCGGGAACGGCCTCGACGTACGCCGTTTCCACGCCGGTCTCGGCCGCAGCGGCGACCCTTCCCTGATCATGGGCGTAGGTCCAGCCAGCGTCGCCGACCGGACCAACGTAGATGAACGCCGCCTTGGTATCCGCACCTTCGTCGGAGCCGCAGGCCGAGGCCACCATTCCGAGCGTAAGGACCACCGCCAAGAGGCCGAGCAGGCGCCTGTGGATCGTCATTCGATATTCTCCTTTCGCCAGACGCGATCAGGGGTCGCTGCATCGACCCCTGTTCATCTCGCACCTGGACGTTCAACACTCTGTCAGGTTTTCGATGGACGCGCCACCGGTCTGTCAGGGCGAGGTCGGCCCGCTACCCGGTATTCACCTGGAGGGAAATCCGGGTAGCCCCGTTGGCCACCGCGGCCCTGAGGATTCCATCGACCGTAGACAGAACCACCTCGGGGTCACCGCTGACCGAGGTGCCGAACGGCCCGATCTCAACAGCCAGCCCGGCCGACTCCGCAACCTCGATGGCGGCCAGAACATGGGGTCCCGGATCGCCCTCGACGAACGGTTCAATGGTGAACTCGGCGGTCATCGGCACCGGGACATCATGCCCCAGATATGACCAGCCGTGAAACGCCTGCTCAAGCCCTGAAGTCGAATCCGGCGATCTCGCACATCTGCTCAGCGAGGCTGGCCACTGCCGCATCGAACAACTTCCGGCCCAACTCGGGGTTGGCGCCGGTGGGGTCACCGATGTGGCCGCCGGGTCCAAAGTCCCGGCTTGTCCACCCGAACTGGACCGGACCGCCGAAGCGGACCGACGGGTTGCCTGCCATCCACTCGGGGACGTTACGGACGGCACGGTCCATGTCGACCTCTCCTGGTCGCAGGTGGGCGAAGACCGAGGTCTCGTTGAGACCACCGTGGATTCCCATGCCGAGCTCCTCCTCGGTGCTCGTGCCACCCGACGCAGGCGGCAGGGACGGGTGCACGAGAAAGGTCAACAGGTCGTGTCTCACCCGGATATCCCGACAGGCCACCGAAAGTAGCGACGTGTTTCCGCCGTGGGCATTCAGGAATACGAGCCTCCGCGCAGGGGTGGTCGCCACGCAGGCGGCGATGTCGCCAAGGACCCGCAGCATCGTCTCGGAACTCAACCAGAGGGTTCCGGGCGACCAGGCGTGCTCGTTGGACTTGGATACGGCAAGGGTCGGGAGTAGCCACAGGTCGACGTCGTCACCGACTGCGGTGAGCAGCGCCGAGGCCACCTCTTCGGCGATGACGGCATCGACCGACAGGGGCAGGTGGGGACCATGCTGTTCGATGGCACCAACGGGGAGCAGGATGATCGAATCGACGCCTACGGCATCTGAGATACTCGGCCCTGACAGGTCGGCGAGGCATCCGGACATGGCGTCACCCTAGCCAGCGCTCCATGCCATCTATCTCAACACCCAACAAGTCAAGGGCCCGAGCAGCGGTGTGGGACACCATGTCGTCGAGGGTCTCTGGGCGGGTGTAGAGAGCCGGTACCGGCGGGTAGATGACCCCACCCATCTCCACCACCTGGGACATCAGGCGCAGGTGCCCCAGATGTAGCGGCGCCTCACGGACCATAAGCACGAGTGGTCGATGCTCTTTGAGCGTTACGTCAGCGGCCCTTACCAGGAGGTCAGAACTGTGGGAGTTCGCAATGGCTGAGAGCGCTCGAATCGAGCAGGGGGCTACGAGCATTCCGGCAGTCTGAAATGACCCGCTGGCGGGACCGGCAGCGATATCCCTGACGGGATGGACCACGTCGGCGAGGCCCTCAACCTCGGCTACGGAGAGATCCGTCTCTAGACCAATGGTCAACCTCGCCGCAGAGGTGACGATCAGATGAGACTCGATGCCATCGACGCCGACGAGCATCTCAAGGGCGCGTATTCCGAATGCAACTCCACTGGCTCCGGTCAAACCGAGCACCACCCGTCTCATACCCTGTACTCCCATTCCGACATCTCGTTCACATGAAATCAGCCCACCGGACCATTCCTACCACGGAGCCTCACGACACTACCCTCCGGATGTTCTGGTTCTGGAGGCCGTCGCTAGCATCAAGCCGGTCACCGAACGTGAACATGGAGCGTCGTGGAAACAACTGAATTCGTACTACGTGATGCCAAGCTGGCCGACGGTCGAGTGGTAGACATCCATACCTTTGACGGCCTTGTAACTGAGGTCCGAAAGCCCGGATCACCACTCCACACCTGCCTGCCGGGCGTAGACCTTGAGAGATGGCTGGTGCTGCCGGCTATGGCAGAACCCCATGCCCACCTCGACAAGGCACTCACCGCGGAGTCGGTACCAAACCTGACGGGCGACCTCCGCGGAGCAATCGATTCATGGATGTCAGCCAGTTCCGCCGGCAGGGTCAGCTACCAAGACACAACCGAACGGGCGACCAGGGCCATGGAACTGCTGCTACTTC
>ENA-OUVH01000053-OUVH01000053.1-marine-metagenome-genome-assembly--contig:-NODE-53-length-33458-cov-8.967077_pt1 | contig 33458 bp, 24 predicted proteins | sample MGYA00237975_ERZ584526 | MGnify/ENA primary metagenome ERZ584526 (study PRJEB26544, sample SAMN05421971) | marine metagenome | isolation source: Line P, North Pacific Ocean | place: Canada:British... | reverse complement strand
TTACGCCAAGCTATTTAGGTGAGACTATAGAATACTCAAGCTTGCATGCCTGCAGGTCGACTCTAGAGGATCCCACCCATTGGGCAACAGCTCCGTCCAATCAGCAAACATACCAGGCAGGTCCCAATAGTGAACAACATCACCATCATTGTCAATCAGGTAAGCACGATTCTGCTCAAAATAAGGATCGAGATATGTATATCCCTGATAGGATTTCTGTCTGTTATGAAAAGTAACACCTAGATTCTTTCTGCGTGCGATGCCACCCATGGGCTAGCCTCCGATTATGTAACTTTTATTTGTTTTGGAGTCTGGTCGAGACCAGACTCCTGTGTATTTATAAATAACGCAAACGGATTGTTTACATGTATCCTAGCTGACGGAGACGTTCCATTGCAGCTTCTTTATCCTGGCGACGGCCAGCACGTTCGATAGTGTTTTCAAGATCCTGATCCCAGGCCTTTTTATCATCAAGTTTCAATGATGTTGTCTTGGCACCTAGTGAGCGGTAGCCTTGTTCATAAAGTGAACAGTAAGGAATGTCAAAATAATGAGTTGCATCCCATAGATCACGTTCCGTAAAATGCAAGATCGGACGATAGCGTGTCTGCTCTGGTGTGTACTCATCTGCAGCAACATCTTCGAAATAGGGATCCTCTGAACGAGTGGGTTGTTCATCCCAGCGTAGTCCCTGATAGAATGCCTTGACATCATGATCCTGGATGTATTTGTTAACGACTACTGATTTCATCAGGTGGTTGCCAATAAAGCTTTCAGCTTCAAAAGGAAATCTTTCCAGTTCACCAAAACCGATTCTATCAATTTCAGCCTGATTTTCTTTAGTGAGGTCACTAACAGTAACATCAGCGTTTAATTCCCAACCGGATGCTTCTACAACATCAATATTGATTCCCCAATCCAGACGGAGGTCCCATTTCTCGGCATAAATCTTGAGCATGGCGTCGATTTCTTCAAAAACGTCGAACTCATCAATGGTAAAACAGATGGGCATGGGAAGATTATTTTCTTCACAAAACTGCTTACAGATCCAGAGCATCAGGGTACTGTCTTTACCGGCTGACCATACCATTCTCTGATCTTTCACTTCAAAACGATCGTAAGCCATTTTGAAGATCTCTTTGGATTTTTCAATCTTCTGCTTCAGCTCGGCGACTCTCTCTTCACTCAATTCAATCTTAGGCATGCTAAATTTCCCTTTCAATGGTTTTCAATATTTCAATCAAATGCAACGACGTGCATTTGCTCTGTTAATTTTGCCTTCATCCCCTCAGCAGAGCTTGAGCTTTCAATGATATTTTCTTGCTCAGCTGGATCAGCCTGAAGATCAAACATTTCCCATTTCTCATCCTCTACCCTGTAACTGATACGGAAATTTTCCTCCTGGTAGAAATATGCGGGTCTATCTGTTGGTTTAATTTTATGTTGGAGTTTTCCCATGGCCTCTCCAAAACTACCTTTACTCGAATAATCTTCAATGGGCAACAAGGGTTGACCACAATAGCTCTCGGGAGAATCCAGACCAAAGGTTTTGGCAATAGTGGGTGGAATATCTACCCCGCTAACAACTGTATCCGAGACCTGAGTTTCCTTGCAATCAGCATCATATACCATCAGCGGGACATTGATCAGTTCATCATACATGCGACCATCATGTGATAGGCTCCCATGATCACCAAATTCATCTCCATGATCTGAGGTGATGATGACTATTGTATCTTTCAAGACGCCACTTTTCTCAAGATTATCAAAAAATTGTTTTGCATAATCATCTACTTCCAGAACGTGGGCGAGATAAAGTTTTTTCAGTAATTCATTTTTGGATGCATCAGATGTATCACGTGGGAGTACAACATCTTTGAAAAGCTGAAACATCTCATCGTCGGTAATTTTTAATTCCGGATCTATACGAGCGATATACTCTTGCTTGGGTACATAAGGCTCATGGACATCCATATAATGTGCCCATAAAAAAAATGGAGTATACTCTTCACCTGAAGTGTGATTGTTCACCCAGCTATCTACCTTGGAGTTGATGACATCACCCAGGATATAAGGCGCATGATCTGTCACCTGATCCATCATTGAATCGTAAAAAGTATTCCAGCCACGATTCCAACCAAAAAATGCAGAGAGGAATGGATTTGAATGAAATCCTGCCGTAGTGAAGCCACCATTCTTTACTACTTCAGAAATTACGGTTCGTTTAGAAGAAATCTGTTTCTCTCTTCCAAACTCAAAATAGTATGATGAAGTTAAAATACCGGGAAAGGATGCCTGTGTATAAGGTCCCACGGACTGGCAGTTATTAAACCTGACGCATTTATCTTGAATTGAATCAAGAAATGGTGTGTAGCTCTCGCCCATACCATAACATCCTATAACATCTTTCCTAAGGGTATCAATTGTCAGCAGAATAACATTTTTTTGCTTTCTTGCCATATTCCCTCCAGATAATTCCTATTAAATTGTTAATCTTAGATCGAACCTAAATAAGGTATACCAAATATACTGAGTATCAACTATTCTTTCTTCTAAAATTGAAATTATTTGCCCGTGTTTTCATGTCCTGTGAGTTCTAAAGATAATCCAGGTTGTTGCCAGATTTTAAATCAGTGACTATTTGCTTCACCTGCTCCGATTCTGTTCGATTGACTATGAGCAGCGCATTTCCTGACTTTACCACGATGAGATCTTTGACACCAACAGTCGATATCCTGAGATCATCAGTATGGAAAAAACAGTTTTCTGAGTTAAGAGCCTGGATATCTCCCCTGCTGACATTTCCAGAGGCATCCTTCTTGCTGATATCGTATAAGGCATCCCAGGAGCCCACATCGTTCCAATCAAAAGTACTTTTGATCACATATACATTCGTCGCCTGCTCTAAAACGCCATAATCGATGGATTCACTTTTAATCTCAGTCCAGGTTAGCTTGAAGAATCTCTCATAGTCTTTGCGTTCTCTACCAAGTCTAATTGATTCCAATTTTTTATACATATGAGGTAGATGATTTTCCAGCGCACGAAGTATGCTAGACACGCTCCAAATGAACATGCCACCATTCCACAGATAATCACCACTGGCTACCATAACTTCTGCTTTATCCAGATCAGGTTTTTCTACAAATCGATCCACCTTATAAATCTGTTTACCACCACCAGGCGAATTGTGGTCATATTTGATGTAACCGTACCCAGTAGCGGGTTTAGATGGATTTATGCCAAACGTTACCAAAGCATCTTCAGAACTCGCGAAATCTATCCCAGCCTGAACATCATTTCTAAAAGCGTCCACATCAGTTATAAGATGATCTGAGGGAAAGACCCCCATAACATCATCAGTGGTATCATTTTTCCGTAAAGCCGCCACCAATCCAATTGCTGGTGCAGTATTTTTGCCACTGGGTTCAACGATGAGGTTCTCGTCAGGCATCTCTGATAACTCTGATAAAATGGCGTCTTTCAGTGTGGGACCGGCCACAACATAAATCATACTTGTGTCTGTGATTTGACTTAATCGGTCGTAAGTCACTCGGAGCATGGTCTGTTCAGAGACAATATCAAGTAATTGTTTGGGACGCTGTGCCCTACTTCGTGGCCAGAATCTGGAACCAACACCACCTGCCATAATTACTGCAATCATATATCATACCCTTAATTTTAGTCTGGTCTATCTTCTCAATGACAGTGATTTCGACCAGAACAAGAATGAGAATTTATTTATACTTGTCGCCCACCTGTAAATCCCAGGTCTGAGCCGGAGTTGGCTCATATTTTGGCCGGGCGTCCTTGTCTGGAAAACCTACTATAGCAGTTTCAAATTTTTTCCTGGCTGCGATGATAGCAGGCAGACTGCTATCGATTAGATTGGTGGTCTCTCCCGGATCGGCTGTCAGGTCAAAGAGCTTGACCCCACTCCCTTCCGACACCCACATTTTATATTGTTTGTCTCTGATAACTCTATCAGCATAATCCTTTTGAGGGATAACACCCTGGTCAGTGAGTTTTGCAACACCACCACCCATGGCCATGATCCACTCACGATCCGAATCTTCAGCTTTACCAGTCAGCAGTCGAGCTATGGAGTGACCATCAATGGTTTCGCCCTCAGGTAGACTGGCACCTCCGAATTCAGCAAAGGTGGGCAGCATATCAGTGAAGTCAGTCAGGGCATCTGTAACGGTTCCTTTGGGAATACGTGTGGGACAGCTCGCAACAAAGGGAACGTGCATACCGTTCTCACCCAGTTCACCTTTCCCGCCACGAACTTTACGTCCGTTCATGGTGGTTTTCATATTTCTTGCAGTCCCATTGTCAGTTGTGAATATGATCACTGTTTTCTTTCGAAGCCCTAAATCATCAATGGATTTTACCAATCGACCGAGTTGATGGTCCACATGCTGTGCCATGCCCTTGAATTTTTCTTTATTGCTCTCGGCTTCAGGTGAGTTAGGAGTATTTACTAGAGGACCATGAGGATCTACCATGGGATAGTAAATCATCATAGGCTTATCCCGATTCTCAGACATAAAATTTATCAGAAAATCCGTGAATACATCCGGACCAAACTGTCCGGGATAGGTTTTGCTACCATCTCTGGTAAATAGATAAGGATCCCAATACCTTTCGGCACTTGGTTTGTTACCGGTTTCATAACCGGTCCACATACACCAGTCATCGAAACCATGGTTTGTAAGGGCATCAGGTTGAACTCGAAAATCATTCACTTGCCACTTACCAGCCACTGCGGTGGTGTAGCCAGTAGATTGCATTACTTTGCCAAAGCTAGTATAGTGTTTCCAGTCAAAATGACAACCTGCTCCCCAGCGAGGGACATCCCAATGGTTGATCCAGCCTGTCCTCCACGGATATTGACCTGTCAGGAGTGAAGCTCGAGTAGGTGTACATTTGGGCATGGAGTAGGCATTTGTAAAACGCATGCCTTCAGTAGCCAGTTTATCAATATTTGGTGTTATGATTTCTTCGGCGCCATAGCAACTTACCCATTCGGGTCCCATATCATCGGCCATGACAAACAGGATATTTGGCTTTTCAACTGTTTCAGTTTTTTTTGTATAACATGCTATTGGTAGCGTGGCGGCAGCGAGACCGATACCAACATTTTTCAGAAACTCTCTACGACTTTGATTCATTTTTTGCACTGGCTGTCCCCATTCGTGTTGGTCAGATTAATATTTTGTTTTTTGGAAATGTCTAGTCCCAATGACTTTTCCTAACTGCCATAAGCTCAGGATACTTTTCATCCGTATCAGCATATTGCTGTTTAAGCTTTAACAATTCCGCTTTCAATTTGGGAATCACAGCCTGGTAAGTTGGATCCTTATACACGTTTTGTAATTCGTGTGGATCTTTTATCATATCGTACAATTCCCATCCAACTGGAGATGTTTCCTGCTTAGCGCCATTCGCGTCCAGTGGTAATCCATGGTAGAAGATGAGTTTGTGCTGTTTTGTTCGAATCCCATAATGCCCTGGTATGTCATGATGCGCACGATGCATCCAGTAACGGTAATACATTGACTGACGCCAGTCATCGGGGGTTTTACCCTGCAAGTTTGATCGGATACTTTTTCCCTGTACTTCAGTCGGTACAGGAACTCCGGCATAGTCCAGGAATGTGGGTGCAAAATCAATATTCAGTGAGATATCTTGATTTCTACTACCTCCCTCAATCTCTTTTGGATACCTGATTAAAAACGGCATCTGCAGAGATTCTTCAAACATCCAGCGTTTATCTATCAGATCATGTTCACCCAGCATCATACCTTGATCGGAGGTATAAATCACGATGGTGTTTTCGCTGAGATTGTTTTCATCGAGATAATCCAGCATGCGACCTACATTTTCATCTACGGCAATGCAGCACCTCAAATAATCCTTTAGATATTTCTGATAGGCAGCTCTTGTGATCTCATCCTGAGTCAGCCCTTCAGTTTCAAACATTCCCGTAGGCCATACTTTTTTTGGATCCGTCATACGTGCTACACGATTTCGGATGGGATTTTTACTAGATAAGGTGGAGCCGTAATTCTGAGTAGCGATTGAGCGATGACTTTTATCTTCAAAAAGACTCGCTGGTTCTGGAATTGTAATGCCATCAAAAAGATGTTCATGACGCTTGGCGTATTCCCAGCGTCCATGAGGGGCTTTGTGATGACACATCATGAAAAATGGCTGCTCCGTATCGCGATTCTCTAACCACTTTAGCGCTTCATCTGTAATCACATCTGTGACATAGCCGGGATATACCTCACCGCCAGCATTCCGTTTTTTCCAGGGTTTACCCTTCTCTTTTAGCAAGGGATCATGATAGAGTCCTTGTCCTGGAAGTACGTTATAGTAATCAAATCCACTGGGTTCAGTATGCAGATGCCATTTCCCGATCATTGCTGTTTGATAGCCTGAAGATTGTAAGAGTTTAGCTACATTGGATCGATCCCGGTCAAAATCATCCTGAAGTGTGTTCACACCATTAATATGACTGTACTGACCGGTAAGAATTGCTGCTCTGCTAGGTGTACAGATTGAATTCGTACAAAAACAATTCTCCAGACGATTACCCTCTTGCGCCAATCGATCGATGTTTGGTGTCCTGGCATAATCAGCCAGTATACTGCCATAGCTACTAATGGCTTTTGCAGCGTGGTCATCAGACATAATGAACAGAATATTTGGACGTTTTGGAGCTAGCTTGAATATTTTTTCAAAGAATCCTGTTTGCACACATCCTGTCAGCGGCAACGTCATTGCCACAGCACCCATACTGGTCATCTTAAGAAATTTTCGACGATCTATATTTGAATGCATTGAACTCTCCTTAAGACCTGAAATACAGGGTGAAACAATTGGAGCATTCTCCCAGAAAAACGAAGATCCTTAGTACTTTCCAAGATTGGATTTCCATGAGCAAACCATCACAGTTATAAAATACAATTATTACTTCTCGCTGTCATTCTGATAATGACCATTATAACAAATAAATAGGGAATAATCAATGATTTGTTATATTAGGTATACTTTTTATTTATTGTAATCATGGAGGGAAGAGAAATAATGCTCAGATATCTACCAAATAGGATCTCATGGCTATGTTTATTCGTGTTGCTTCATGGCTTAAATTTCGCTCAGGACATCACCCTGCTTTCACAGCTGGTAAATGGCAGCGCAACCGTGAGTGCTGTGGACAATGGGATTTTATACTTTGATAGTGGAAATAAAATCGTGATTTCCAATGTCTCTACTCCCCAAAGTCCAGTCGTTCTTGGAAGTTTTCTACTTGATGCAACCATCCTTGACCTTGATGTTGAATTTGAACAGCTTGCCATTCTGGATGCCGATGGTCTATTCAGCCTCTATAGTGTCTTTGTACCTGAAATGCCTGATCTTCTAGATAGTTTATCAATTGGACCCGTCGAATTTGATCCCATTTTTGATACCTTCGCTGCCGAAATATCAATTGTTGGATCAAAGGTGTTTATTCTTAGAGAAGATAGTGGTTTATTGGTCATTGATATAAGCGATCCAGAGAATGTACAAGTCGCTGACAGCTATATTGATATCTCATCCACTGGGTATTATAGTTTCGCTATTTCTGACAGTCTAGTTTTGATCGGGCGAGTGACCTCAGACCTTATCAGTGTTGTTACTGTACTTCAATATTCTGATGAATCCAATCTGGAAGTTGTAGGTGAGGTAAGCCTGGGAGACACCCCCGAAGGCATAACTATAGCTGGAGATATTGCGTATATAGCCGCGGGTCAACAGGGGATAATCAGTCTGGATATAAATAATCCGACCTCCCCTACTATTTTGGACGATGCCTATTGGGATGGGTGGTACACTCAAGTTGAAGTGTTCGGAGATTACGCCTATGTTGCAGCTGATGCAGCAGGAATGCTCGTAATAGATATTAGCCAACCGAACAATATGGAGGATACACCAGTAGGTTTTTATGTCTCCTCCGAAGAGTATTCCTATCTCCAATACCTTACGCTTGATGATAATACTGCCTATCTACCCTATGGGCTGGGAGGATTGAAAATTGTGGATATATCAGATCCTTTAGCTCCAACTTATTTGGCTGACGGATCTCCAAATTCAGGTGGATCTGCTTTTGGAGTTGACTACAAAAATGATTTTGTCTATCTCGCTGACTGGTCCAACGATTTGACAATAGTCGATGTCAGTGATCCCGTCAATCCCGCAATCATTCGTAATGTGGGCTTTGATGGTAGTGGGAAGAAAGTACGTATCTTCGGTGATTACGCCTATGTTACTGGATCCTATGGGGTACATATTGTTGATATATCAAACCCATTAGAGGCATCCGTTGTTGGTGAATTCATCCGAAGTGAACCTGGCTCAATCTATCCCCATGGTGTTGATGTCAAGGACGATAAGATGTATGTCTCATTCAACGCGATGGGTCTTTATGTCGTAGATGTTTCCAATCCTGAAAATCCTATAGAACTTGGACATTTTGATGCCCTGGATTGGGCGAGAGATGTGGTTGTGGTTGATAGTCTGGCCTATTTATTAAATCTTAACGATGGTGGTAGTTTTTCTGAAGCACTTCAGTACATGCAAATTTTAAACATATCTGATCCAAACAATATTTATGAAATTGGAAATTGGACCGGATCAAGAAATTATGCCTGGTCCAACAACATCCTTGTCCGAGATGCCTTTGCTTATGTTCTCGGGGACAAAGGTTTATTTATTATTGATATCTCTGATCCGACAAATCCCGTTACAACTGGTGTATGGAATCCAGGTGGATGGAATTTTAGATTGTCAGAAGATGGCAACTTTGCCTTTATAGCAAAAGAAGGTGCCGGGTTAAAGGTAGTAGATGTTTCGAATCCAAGTAATCCATCGCTTGCTACGACATTCTCCACCTTTGATTATTGTGCAGATGTCGCTCCCAGAGACAGTCTGGTTTACATCGCCGACGCTGATGGAGGATTACTCATTGCTCAACACGGTTTTGCTCCTGTTTCAATCAACAATGATCATGAAATTGCAACACCACTTTCATTTGGATTAGATCAGAACTTCCCTAACCCCTTCAATCCAAGCACTACCATACAATACTCTATCCCTTTCTCGTCTCAGGTCGAATTGAATATCTACGATATGAAAGGACGTCTGATTAAAACTGACTCAGTTGAACATCCTGCCGCCGGCGTCTATTCATTAAACTGGAACGGTACCGACATGGCTGGAAGATCAGTCCCCTCAGGTATGTACATCTTTCAGATCATATCAGGTGAATTCAATATGAGTCGCAAAATGGTTCTTTTGAAATAACTGCTTAATGATTGGGAGACCCCCCATTGCATCCACGTAAAATTAGATTCATATTAATGCTCCTCACTTTCATATGCATGGGACATCCACTTTTTGCCCAGAATATTGAGTTACTGTCACAGTTGGTAAATGGAGGTTCCAGCGTATCGACCCTGGAAGATGATATACTGTTCTTTGACAGTGGTAATAAGGTAGTTATTTCTAGTGTGTATTTTCCTGGAACCCCGGATGTTATGGGTAGCTTCCTCCTCGATGCAACTATTCTGGATATGGATATTGAAAATAATTTTTTATCCGTTCTTGATGCCAATGGATATTTCAACCTATTCAATGTTACAGATCCAGAAGCAGTGGTTTTCCAAGATTCAATTTATCTTGGAGAGGTATTTTTTGATCCCATTTTTGACGAATATGCTGCTCAAGTAATTAGTCATGAAAATATGGTTTTCATATTACGAGAAGATCAGGGTCTCACTGTGATTGATATCAGCCAGCCCACATCCTGCGAAATTATTGGTAGCTACGGATCACAAGGTCCATACAATTATCGGAGCATGGCAATATCAGCCAACCATATGCTACTTGGAGTCGGCGGAAGTGCCTGGGATGATTTTTTTCTAGAAACTATTGACATCACTGACCCCGCGAATCCTCTTCCTGTCGGAAGTGTTTCCCTGTCTGATGCTCCAGAAGGTGTCACTGTGAGTGGCAATACTGCCTTTGTTGCGGCGGCAATGCAAGGCCTGGTAAGTATTAATGTTTCAGATATGAGTTCACCAACTGTCTTAGATACCTCTTATTGGGATGGTTGGTACACTGAGGTCGTCGTGGCTGGAGACTATGCTTATGTAGCATGTGATGCCTCGGGAATGAATATCATTGACATTTCCGATCCAGCCTCAATGGATGATACACCTGTAGGCATATACCACCCTGAAGGTGAATTTACGCTTTGTACAGATATCGGGATTGATGGTGAGTATGTCTTCTTAGCTACTGGAGGGACCGGACTTCATATTATAGATATCTCCTCTGCCACTGAACCAACATTCGTTGCATCAGGTTCTCCCAGTTCAGGTGGTGGCGCTTTTGGAGTTGACTACAAAGACGATTATGTATTTATCGCTGATTATCAAAATGATCTGACAATTGTGGATGTCGCAGATCCATATAACCCCTTTATCGTTAGAAACGTAGGTTTTGAAGGGATAGGCTTAAAAGTAGAAATATTTGAAGACTTAGCTTATGTCTCAGGTACCTATGGATTACATATTGTGGATATTTCTAACCCACTCGAGGCTCATATTGTTGGAGAATATCTCCATGGTCGATATGGTTATGCAGTCTGGGCTCACGGTGTAGATGTTCAAGGGGATATTTGTTATCTATCATATACACGACGAGGTCTATACATCCTGGATGTTTCTGATCCCGCAAATATAATTGAGCTTTCCCATTATGCCCCAGAAGATAATGCTATAAACGACGTTCAAATTGTGGATAGTCTGGCATATTTGGTTTTTCGGAGCAACGGCGGGGTTTATCCTGATCCTGATCTCCCATATATGGAAGTACTCAATATCTCAGATCCTACCAATCCTCAACTTGTAGGATCATGGACGGGATCTGTTGAATGGGCCTGGGGAAATTCATTAATTGTTCGTGATAGCATTGCCTACATGCTTGACAATGAAGGCCTATTCATACTTGACGTGAGCGATCCAACAGAAATTTCACAACTAGGGGTTTGGGATCCAGGTGGATGGAATTTTAAACTCAGTGATAGCGGTGATTTACTCTTCATTGCCAAGGAAAACGGTGGTATGAAGGTTGTTGATGTATCAGATCCAACAAATCCAAACAGGGTAGCAAATTTTCATACCATCGATTGGTGTGCTGATGTAGCTATCAATGATAGTCTTGTATATATTGCAGATTATGACGGTGGACTGTTGATTGCTCAACACGACTTCCTTACTGTTGCAATTGATGAAGGTAAAAAGAGGACGATTCCTGAAACTTTTTCACTAGAACAGAACTACCCCAATCCGTTTAATCCAACAACCACAATAGCTTATAATATTCCGTATAGGTCAGAGACAAAGTTAACTATCCATGATATAAAGGGTCGGGTGATAAATACCACATCTCAGGAAGAAAGAGAAGCAGGTTCTTATTCAATTAGTTGGGATGGGACAGATTCTCAAGGAAATCAGGTTAGTTCCGGGATGTATTTCTACTCAATAAGAGCTGGTGTATATTCCGAGACTCGCAAAATGTTGTTGCTGAAGTAGAAATGTTGCTGGCTATTTAAGAAATAATAATGGATAATATGATTCGACAGATCTTGAGAACATGAGCTGTTCAATTACATGTTGGTAGAATGATTTACCGGGGATCGTTATGAATATATTTACAACTCCAACATCAGAATCTGCTATTCGCAAAACTGTCTTTGTAATATTTATGTTGATCACAATGATGACACCAATTCTAGGTCAACACTTTCAATATTCCGGGGCAGGGACATTTAACAATGTAACACTTGGTGATCTGAATCATCCTGGTGTTGTTAACATTCAATACCCCAGTTGGATCAATTATAATGTCAATTTATCCACTGAATTATATGATATACACATTCCTCCAGGATATGATGAGAGCCAACCCTATGGATTAGTTATCTGGATTAATTCAAACTCCGGTGGTAAGCCAAAAACTGCCTGGCGACCAGTCCTTGAGGACGCCAGGTTAATCTGGATTGGGGGTCAGGAAGTCGGTAACGGTGAGTGGACTTCAAACCGACTGGGGCGTTCACTATTGGCAACTTACAAAGCACTTGAGATATTTAATATTGATACATCTCGAATTTATCTAAGCGGTTCCAGTGGCGGAATGAGATCAGCTTCAGCACTACAGTTTGGTCACCCTGAATTGTACAGGGGTGTTGCAGGAAGAGTGGGAGGAGCCTTTCCGGAATATTTGCCCCAGGTATATGAAACCCGTGATCCAAATAGTCACTATGAAACCGCCTACTTTTCAGGAACCGGGGTGAATGATCCCGAATTTAGAGATCGTCCAAAGAACATGGGTATACGATTCGTAATGATATCTGCCTATGGTGATTTCAGGGAAGGTGATATTTTCAATATTTATCATTTTGGATTCGAGAGGTATGGCTTCATAAGTAGAGTTATTGATCAACCCGGAGGTCATTCAAACTCCTGGAATGAGCATACTTTCAGGGATGCAATTAGCTTTTTAGACCACCCTCTCGATCAACATACTTACGATGAATTCGAAGATGGTAACTTCAGCTTTAATCCTGGACAGGGAAATGGATTTGATGATCTGAGTACGGTAGATTCAATTGTCAATGAGTCTGAAGGCCAGCTTGTTCTATCACCCTTCGGTCTCAACACATCGGCATTGCAACTACAGGATGATTTCTATTTCATGAATCCTTCTGGAGCTTTTATTGAAATGGATTTAAATATTGAGAGAACGTTTGAGGGTAATTTGAATTCAGTAACTGAAATTGGAGTGTGGAATACAGAGTTTTCCTTTAATGATGATTTACCCATGACAACTTTCAGATCCGATAACCGGTCCGGTTTTATCATCTCTCTACCCCATTCAAATCAGCAACAAGGGGTATCTGTCTATTTGATCAATCCAAATCATGCTGATTCAAGCCTACATTATTCAAGTATTTTTGACGGTCAATTCAGTGATTGGCCAGGTGATGACCCGGCTGATATGACTGGCTGGGTGGAAAATCCCAGCATTGATACAAGCAGGCTCGGAATTAAGATGATCCTCTGGCAGGATGAGATCAATCTGATCTTCGCCCGACACATTCAAAGTGAAAACATGCTCACCGATTATGTCGCTTTGTGTGATGATGAACGCACTATCAGAATAAGGTTTGATGGCGATGGCATCTGGTTCGATGATCCTGAAAGACAAAACTTGATAGTCGAGTCTGATTGGACAACACCATCAAGTGCCTACCTAACCCTTGCGGCCAGCGCTCTGGACAGCACTACAACTACAAGTACAGTGACGATAGATAATCTTGAACTCACCCATAATGACGATGGACTCATTTTTGATCCAAACGGAGATGGCACCCTTGATGTAAATGACATTGTCCTGATTGTAGAGTACATAATCTACCCAGAGCATTTTTCAGAATCGATTATCCTTCAGGGGGATTTGAATCAAGATTCAACCACGAACATTCTGGATGTGGTGCAACTAATTCAAATGATTTTTAACCTCTGATCCAAAATGCCTGATCATGTTACTTGACTATCCCCTACTTCAGCCTCTACTCTTTTGCTCACCTGAGGATTCTTTTGAGAATCAATAAATATTTAGCGATATCAATATTATTAAATTCGCTTGTGTCCGTTCAACTTTTTAGTCAAGCAGACTCAAAAGCATCACAGATATATGAAGCAAATTGGGAATCACTCTTAACTCATGAGGTACCCCAATGGGCTAGAGATGCCAAATTCGGTATCTATGCCCACTGGGGAGTATATTCGGTATCTGGAACCTGGGACTATTCTAAGCCCAATTGGGGAAATGCCTACATCACTCCCTATCGGGGTGTGTATCACCATAGTGAAAAAAATGAAAGTCGGGGACTGTTTGAAAAACAAGTTGGAAAGCCCGAAGATGGCTATGGCTACAAGGATCTCGCTAAACAGTTCAAGGCCGAAAAGTTTGATCCTGATTATTGGGCAGGACTGATTGAAAAATCGGGCGCTAAATATGCCGGGATTGCGGCCATGCATCATGATGGTTATGCCATGTGGGATAGCGATGTGATTGACCTTTGTGCAGGTAAGCTTGGACCGGAGCGTGATTTGCTTGGAGAAGTATTCACAGCCCTCAATGCCCGTGGGCTAAAAACTTTCACCTCTTTTCACCATGCACGGACCTACAAACATTATCAGGGAATTATAAGGAAATTGAAGGAACAGCCAATTGCTGCTAAGGTAGACTTGCTTGATATGAACCTTGATAATTATTATTGGTTTGCAGGTGATCGGGAAATATTTGAAGAAAAACGCTACGCCCTGACCAAAGAGGTGATCAATAAATATAAACCTGATGCGATCTGGTTTGATGGAGGTGCAGGAAAATTTAACACTGAGCGGGTCCTGGCTGATTTTTTCAATATGGCAGAACGTGAGGGCAAGCAGGTCACGGTTCATAATAAAGGAAACTTCCCGGATAATTTTGGTGTGTTTTCCTATGAGAATGGACATCAACGCCCACTGTATGTAAGTAGAACCTGGGAAGATGATACACCATCGGCACAAATGTTTTTTGACTGGCCCTGGTATAAGGGGATTCAATACAAAAAGCCGCGTGATGTCGTCGTTAGATTGGTAGATCTCGTTGCACGTAATGGAGGCCTACTTCTATCATTGAATCCCAGACCTGATGGTACATTCGACAAAGGTCAGGAAGATCTCCTCATTGGAATAGGTGAATGGCTGGCTCAAAATGGGGAGGCAATTTACGCAGCGGTGCCCTATAAAATATATGCAGAAGGGCATACTGAAAGACTGGAATATCACGAGACCAATTCGAAGGGAAAGAAGACCCGCGCCGTTCAACCGGACACCCGTCGTTTAAACTGGGAAGATGTGCGTTTTACCCGGAAGGGCAACACGCTTTATGCAACAGTGTTAGGGGTCCCTCCTTCTGGCAAGGTTCGCATCAAATCACTATCATCCCAAACGGTTATTTCGACACCAGATATGATCGACAGGGTTGAGCTTCTCGGTTCAGGACCAGTGGAATGGTCAAGAACCAGAAAAGCCTTAGAAATACAATTGCCCAAAACGCTTCCCAATCAATGGGCACTGGTGTTTAAGATCTCTGTCATAGGAGAATTGGATAAGAGCAAACCAGATGTTAAAACGACTCGAATGAAGTTGCCCAAGAAAACTAACTGAGTTTTTTCATCTAATTGTACTTAACCCAGATAACATGTATTAATAATCTAGTTAATACTGACTGATCTGTTTATTAGATAATCGCAATCCTTCATACGAAGATCACTTTAAATATTTTTGACACAATTCCTGTAACTCATTGACTATCAGCGATATTTTCAGGACTTAAAATCCCTCGCCCTAAACAGGCGTGCCGGTTCACCCGGAGTGCAACGGAGAGAGGCGAGCGTAGCCGAAGCCAATTCCGGCCCCGGGTACTCGACTTCGCTCGCCAGAGCTAAGGAGACCGCGTCGAAGCTGAATAACATGAAGCGAAGACGGGTCAATAATCCAAAATAACCATTCACGAGCTACGTCGCAGCAGGCGTAGGGTATTATTATGCATTATGTTTATATTCTGCAATCAGTTTCGCATCCTGAAAGATTCTATACTGGGAGAACTAGTGATGTTAATCGCCGACTAGCTGAACATAATCGTCACAAAAATGAATTCACCTCAAGATACAAGCCCTGGATTCTAAAAACATATATTGCCTTCACTTCAAAAGATCAAGCCATAGCATTCGAGAAATATCTAAAAAGTCCATCAGGAAGGGCTTTTGCTAAAAAGAGACTTTAACCTACGCTCCACTTTTGTGGAGCTTCGGTTGGTAAGCCAACCAAACAATAATTATAGCAAAATAACTAGGGAAAGCTCACCGAAGTATAGAGTGCGTAGGAGAGCCCTACGTACCATTCTAAGATAACTATTACTCCTATGCTTCATTTTGGTCAATGCCAGATCTTAAACTTAAAGGTTTAGGAGAAATCATGCTTCTCAATTATGTCTCATTTTGATATCCGTCTCAAATTGATACCCATTTATAAAGTTGATTCACTTCTCTTCAATCTTCATTAGTACTTGTATTACTTCCACTTAGATCGCTCTAAATCGTTTGGCATATCAATTGACCTTATTAAGTCCGAAAATGAAACGGAAAAGGAATTACAACATGCAAACATTAACCTCAAGTCTTCGATCATATGCCAGGAGTTGGGCAGTTCCAGAAGCAGTTAATCCCCTCAGCACCTGTCAATATTGTGGAACGGATGAAGAATTTCTATTGATTCACAAACCTGTCAGAGGTTCAAGTCGCTGGTTATGCTCCTCCTGTTACTCAAATACACTTAGCACCAAATCCCATACCCAGAGATACGCTGGATAACGAAAAAGGATAATTTTAGAATGAATACACTACGACAAATACATACAGAAAATCTAGAAATGCTTAGCATGCCTATTGAGATCGGTTTGAAGAATTCAAGGAGATTGGGCAACATCATTAACCATAACATAGATGTGGTTCACTTCGATATGTCCTCAATGGCCATGATAAATGCCAAAGAACTTGGGCAATTACTTCGACTTCATCGCGACCTCCACCAACAGGGGAAACAAATAAAGCTAGTGAATGTTTCCATGCGTGTGATGCTGTTTCTTGAGCTAACCCAGGCGGATTCAATTTTTGACATCTCCCTGAATCAAGATCAATTTTCCGGTTTTGCCGCTTAAGGATTGAGAGTATGAAAGCTTTATTAATTCTACCACTAACGATCTTGATCTCAGCTTGTTCTTCAAGCATACCTCTGGAATTTCCATCTACAGAGAATGATACCCGAACTTCAAATGTATACCTGCTCATGCCTGGTGATGAAATAGAACTGATCACTGACCAGCGCCAAGATATTTCAGGCAGCTACACACTTGATCCAGCAGGTGCGATTTACATCCCTGTCGTAGGTAGAATTCTTCTTAATGGCCTGAGCCAGGCTGAAGCTCAGGATTCATTGCGTTCAGCATTGAATAAGCACTATTCGCCCATTTCAATTACACTTAAATTAGAATCCTTCCAGAATAACGAGTTTGTAGTAATCATGGGGGCAGTTGCCAAGCCTGGTATCTACCCTATTGAGAATCGACTGACCTTATTGAAAGCAATTGGCTCAGCAAGTGGGTTTACTAAATCAGCTGATTTATCCAAAATTCAATTGATACGTAACGCGCCACAACGGACAGTCATAAAGATAGATTTTAATAAACTATTGAAAGAAAGTAACTACGGCCAGGATCTGATTCTCTTTAATGATGATCTCATATTTGTCCCTGCAAAACCTCTCAGCAATGCACTGGATATCATCTCAGATTATCTCCCTTTGCTGCAAGTAGGATTGCTCACCGTGGCAACATTTAACCAGCTAAATAAGTAGGCCCTGAATCTAATGAACCATATCAAATCAAAGTCAAATAATATGAATCTTGCTTTCAGCCTTAAAAGTGCAATACTTGACAATATCTTTCTGGTCCTAAGCGTACTGGGCCTTGGTTTAACCCTTATGGTTCTTTTTGTGGGGCTGACTCACAACCCTTTCTACAGCGTAACTTCCTCCCTCCTGTTTGAGCCAAAGATTCCTGAGCTGGTTTATAACAGTAACGATCGTTACCTCCATTCATTTGAAGATTGGATGCGCACGCAATCACATGAAATAGAGAGTAACCAAGTACTTCTTGCAGCGATTCATGCTTACGAAGATTCGGGCTATGTGTGGATTCAAGAGGGTGAGTCTAAAAAAACTGCTGTGGACCGACTTCGGGCTCGCTTAAACATTAGTCAAATCAATAATACTCAAATAATGACCATTGCCCTGGGAAGTGGAAGCACTGAGGGTTTGGCAGAAATTGTAAACGCCGTTGCCAATAGCTATATCCTTCATAAAGATCAGCAAAGAAAGACTCAAGATCAAAAAAAGCTCGACTATTTGCGTGATGAAAAAGATAAATACAATGTCCGACTGGATGCAGCCTACCAAGACCTCATGGATATCTCCAAGACTTATGGTACTGCCGTGGCAGATGAAAAGAATCTATATATATATCTTGATATGTTCGTTGATTTGAGAAGTAGGTATAACAAGATTCTCACTGATCGAATAGAAAGTGAAAACAAACTTTCTGCGCTGAATACCCAAAAGGGTCAGCTCCTCACCATGGATGTTTATGACCTCCAAAACACGCAAGAGCTATTAAAAATGGAGCAGAGCATTAATGCAAAAATGGTTGGGCTCAAGCCAGGTAGTGATCTTTTTTCCCAGTACTCTCAAATGCTGGCTGAAATTGATACCAACAGTATTCGATCCGCTCGCAAATATCTCGTCGCTGATGTTGATCACAACATCAGTGAACAGACCATGCTGCGTGATGCTGCCAAGCTTACAGAGAAAGATTTACAAAAAGAATTAAGAAAAGCTCAGCTTGAGTTGATGGATATTAACACTGCTGTGTTGAAAACCTCTACCCAAAGACAGGCAATTGAGCGGATTATCAACATATGGGATCGTATCAACGACCGAATTGAACAAATCGAAATCGAATTGTTTAATCCAGGGAGAGTTCATGTTTTGAGTGCCGCTCAGTCACCGGAATTCCCTGATCCAAATAAACTCATGAAGAAATTATTTATAGGAATAATCACAATATTCGGTCTGTCCATAGGTGTTGCTTCAGCCAGAGAGCTCTCAGATAAGCGCGTGAAACGTGTCTCAGATATTGAACGCGTACTCGGCTTTCCTGCTACTGGATTTCTTCTGGATGCCAGCACAGAAAATATTCCTGAAGAGAACTTAGACTCTATTTATCGCAGACATCCACTTTCATATATGACCGAACTATATAACCAATTGGCTGTAAAGATTGAAAAAGAACATGGCTCATTTGGAGCCCAAACCTTTTCACTTTTCTCCTTAAAAGGTAAGAGTGGCGTAAGCTCAACTGCGAAAAATATTCTGGCAATGCTAGACGCTGACAAACATGAAAAAATCTTGGTAGATTTGAATGCCCAGCCCCCTCTCTTGGGAGCTCAAGGCAATTCTGTAAATGTGAATGGTTTGATTACGTGGCTGGCAAAACATAAAACTCTGGAGAATGGCATCGAAAGAGATGTGGATGCCTACTATGATGTATTGCCTTTAGGAAGTTTGCGGGAAATGGATATTGCCAGAATTCGTCCTTCAGTGGTTCAAGAACTTTTCTCACGCCTCAAAAAAGATTACAAATACATCTTTATCGATGGTCCACCCCTATTGACATCTTCTGAGTCCCAGACTATCGCACAGGAGACTGATGCCAGTATTCTGGTTGTAGATTCACAAAAAAACATATGGCCAGAACTCACCAGGGCTGTGAGTATTCTAGACAAATTAAAAGTCTCAGTTATTTCCGTTATCCTGAACAAAGTTCAGTTAAAGCGTGCAGGATATATGAGCAAAACTCTGAATGATCATTATGCCAATCAGAAAACAGAGAATAATTCAAATCAACTCGAAATGAACAAGGCTGCCTGATGGACAAGCTCGCTTTACTTCCACTGATTGGTGGTATCTTTCTCCTGACGAGGGGGATGGACTCCAGGAAGGCCTTCTTGGTTTACTTCCTGCCCATTCTGACACTGATTCCAGCATATTATGATACCAAATTGGTCTCAGGTATTCCAGAATTCACCTTCTGGTCATCAGCATTGATACCCATTCTTTTTGTTTGGGTCATTAATGAAAAGCTTGAAGGGTATGAATTTTCCTGGATTGATGTCATCATCATTCTTCACGTGGTTTTCATTTTTTACGCTCAGTTTGAAGCAACTGGCTATAAAGATGCTCAAAAAATAGCGTTCCGAGAAACCTTGAAACGCATCGCACCCTTTTTCATGTTGAAAGCCATCATGAGTGACCCGGAGCGTAGGATCCCTGCTTTGAAGGCGATCACCGTATTGGGAGCCATTGTCAGTCTATTCATGTTATATGAATTTCGTTTCTATGCTAATTTTCTAGACAGCTTTATTCGCAAACTTTGGCCACATTGGGTTCCGTGGGATGGCACCATGAGTCGCTATGGTTTTAAACGAGCTGCTGGCTCATTTGCTCACCCAATAAGTGCTGGTTATTTCTTCGCAATGACTGCTCCAATTGCCTTCTGGCTTTGGAAACAGGAGCTATTCAAAGACAACCGCATTGGTCTCATCGTTTTCGGGCTAAATGTTTTTGGCGTAATTACTTCCATTTCCAGGGCACCCATTGCTGGGCTGCTGTTGGGAGCAATAATTATCTGGTTTGGCTGGAGTCGTTCAAAATCTTTATCAGGTACATTCCTGACACTTACTGCCATCGCCGGTCTTAGTATCATGGTTCCACAATTTGTGGAGTACGTCTCTGTCAAACGTTCACACGCCCAGACTCAAGACCAGGAAAATGCAGCTTATAGAAAAGAGATGCTGGACAACTACATAGAGATCATTGCTGACAAACCGGAGTGGGGATATGGTCGCTATACTTTTCCAGTGATAAAGGGTCAAAAATCCATTGATAATGAATATCTCTTCATTGCCATCACATCTGGATTGTACAACCTGGCCATATATGTAACACTCATAATCGCAGTACTCGTCCGCTTACTTCTTTTTGCAGTTAGACACCGTTATGACAGTCCACAGGGACAACTGGCCTGGGTACTCATTGCAGCGTGGATATCAGCCATTTTTACTCAGGCAACCGTATATTCAGGTATGCAAACGACCCACTACTTTTTCATGATAGCTGCAATTTCGGAGGCTCTGGTACTTACAAAAGGCCAAGCTTTTCTACAACTTTCACCATCTATTAAAGAAGTTTCAAAGGAAATCCAAAATGGATATAACTTTTCTCGCACCCTGTAAGGACTTGTCCGGGGGCATCAAGGTAATTGCTACCTATGCAGAACTTTTACAGGCTCGTGGGCATAATGTCACGGTGGTCTATCCACGTCCCCAAATACCGAAATTGAGAAAATTGAAGCGGGACATACTTAATTTTGTAAAACGAGAGAGAGATCATCTTGATGCATTTACAGGAAAACTTTTAGCTGTAGATCAAGTGAATGACAATACCATTCCCCATGGAGATATCCTTATCGCTACTGCCTGGGAAACTGCGGAATGGGCCAGAGATCTCAGTGAAACCAAGGGACGTAAATTTTATCTTATTCAAGGCCATGAAGTATGGAATGGGCAGCAAGCAAGAGTGTATGCCACCCTTAAGCTCCCCTTTACCAAAATCACCATTTCCTCCTGGTTAAAAAGTCTTATCTCAGAGATCAGTAGAGACCAGCATATTGAACTTATTCCCAATGGTTGCGATTTTGTCTTAACCGAATCTCAGGCTTTAACTGACAATCGGAAATATGATGTGGGCATGACCTATTCATCCATCCCGAATAAGGGTGCTGATATTGGTCTGAGAGCAATGTTTAAACTAGCACGTCACAACCCCACTTTAAAATTCGCAGTCTTTGGTACCGAGTCACCCGATGTGGATCTCCCCCTAAACATGAGAATCTTCGTCAAGCCATCCCGAGCGACCATTGCAAAAATCTATCAACAGACTAAAATCTGGATGAGTTCAAGCTATGAAGAAGGTTTTTGTCTCCCCTGTCTTGAGGCAATGAGTTCTGGAGCTGTTGTCGTATCCACTGATAATAAGGGCGTTAGAGATATGATCCAGAATGGGACCACAGGATTTTTGACGCCAACAGGGAAAGATTCTGATCTTGCTGCCAGAGTAAATTTTCTGCTGGAAAATCCAGCCTCTTTAAAGAGAATGCAAAAGCAATCTTATGAAAAAAGTACTGAATTCTCATGGCAACAGTCCGCTGATCAATTCGAACGCTTACTCTCACAACCTAACGCCAAGCAGGCAGCATAATGGCTGGTAGAAATTCACAAGAATCCAGATCAACCCAACTCATTGTGCTCTCAGTACTAAGTACAATCCTGGCTTTTCCCTTCCGCATGTTGAAGCCCCTGAGTAGCAGTTTTTCGCGAATATATTGGCTCACAGCTGCTAAGATAAAAAATGCTCATTTTGATGTGTCTGTTCAATTTGATGGGAGTATCCTCCTCGGCGGCACAGGAAAAGTAACAATTGGTCTGTGTAGTCGGATTGGTCAAAGTGTTGAATTTGGCACAGAAGAAAGCGGTCATATCATATTAGGGAAATCCGTAAGAATTAATCGTGGGACGACTCTGGTTGCCTATGAACATATTAGCATTGGAGATGACACCCTGATTGGTGAGTTCGTAAGTATCCGCGACGCGAATCATGGAATATCTCCCGACAAATCAATTAGAGAACAGCCCCATGCTGCAAAAGCCATCAAAATTGGACGCGATGTCTGGATCGGCCGGGGTTCAGTCATCTTACCTGGCGTCACCATAGGGGATGGAGCAATTATTGGCGCAAACAGTGTTGTAACTAAAAACATTGAGGCCAACACAATCGCTGTGGGAACTCCTGCAACCCCGATCAGACATCGATAATTATCACTTACATTCAAAGGAAAGTTAAAATGAAAACCAATAATAAAAGAATCGCATACCTTGCACCTGAATTACCATCTTTATCAGCCACATTTGTTACAAATGAGATTTGGGCATTGGAAGACATGGGTGAGGAAATACATCCTTATTCGATACACCGACCCCAACACAATGCCCATGGACAGAAAGCAGCTGATCTGGCTGCGAGAACAAGCATCCTCTATGAGCACAACATGAAAAGTAACTTGCGAGCTTTAAAATGGACAGCGATGAGCCACAAACGCTCCTTCACGAAAGCGACATTACAATTAACCTTCGATGTGATAAAGACCGGTCTCTTTCGAAAGAAAGCCATAAAACTGGTTTATCAATTTCTACATGGCGCCTGGCTGGCAAAAGATATGCGGAGCAAAAATATCGAGCACCTGCATATTCACTTTGCCCATGTTCCTACACAAATTGGGATGTATGCCTCAGCACTCGCAGGCATTCCGTTTACTTTCATGGCGCATGCCAATGATATTTTCGAGCGTCCCCTCCTGATTAAGGAAAAGATAAAACGCTCCCACAAAACCATCTCGATTTCCAATTTTAATATTAACGTCATGGCAAAATATGGTGGAAATACTGACAAAATTGAGATCGTCCGATGTGGCGTCGATTCAAATTCGAATTATGAAAAACCTCAGGTAAGCCCAAATTCTAAACCTGTAGTAATCGGGACACTTGGACGTCTGGTAGAGAAGAAAGGCATTGACACACTCATTGATGCCGCCGCTATTCTGGCTGAAAGCAGGCTTGATTTTAGGATTGAGGTTGCCGGCGATGGCCCCCTTATGGATGATCTTAAACAGCAAGTCAAGGCCGCGAATCTTTCTGAAGTTATCACATTTCTAGGATCAATGCCACACACTGAAGCTCTAGGATGGATAAAAACGCTTGATGCATTTGTACTGGCCGGAAAAAAAGATAGCAACGGTGATATGGATGGAATACCAGTTGTGCTTATGGAAGCTATGAATTTTGGTATTCCAGTTATAAGTACCCAGCTCTCAGGTATTCCTGAACTGGTCATCCATAAACAAACCGGACTCCTATGCCCTCCTGATGATGCAGATAGCCTGGCTATGGCTATCCAAGATCTGTTTCGCTTACCAGAGCAAACTAATTGGCTTGCAGAGGTTGCTAAAGAGCGGATTGTCCATGAATTCGATCAAGATTTAAATGCCAAGCGATTGCTGCATATCTTCAATCAGGCAGCCTAGTTTGCTACTTTGGTAGAGCAAACCAACGAATTAATCTAGTATGAATGCCTCATTCTCGTGGATCGTAGTTTCGATTTACATTCTGGTTGGCGCTCTAACACTCATTAAGGCAAACCGTTATCCCAACGGCTCTAGTGTTTATTCATTCTGGATCATCTTAACGGGCGTGCTGTTTCTATTAGCAATTGTGCGCCAGTTTCAGTTGCATGATCAACTTTCAAATTTCGGACGTCACTTAAGTTTGCAAAATGGTCTCTATCCCATCCGGAGGTATCTGCAGCTAACAACACTTCTAGCCCTCTTATCCACATCAATTGGTATGATTATCCATTGGAGCAGAAATTACGAATCTGATACTTCATCAGGTAGATCGCTCGTTTTTATCGGGACGGGATTATTACTCATGATCTGGACCTTGCGCACCGTTTCATATCACTACACTGATCAAATCATTCATTTTGACCTGGGTTTGATTTCCATGAGCAGCATCCTCGAGTTAAGCGGACTTGTGGCCATTACTTTCGATATTTTCAAGCCCTCTCGACCGTCATTATCCTAAACTTCCCACGCTTGTTTCATTCTGAGACATTAACACTTTATCTCTCAGGATGAGACAGATATTACAGAATGAAAACGATCTGAATAATCGCTCTTATACATTGTTTATATTTTACTTATGAGTTCTTTTATTCTTTGGCATCCTTGTTGAAATATAGACTCTCAACTAAACGAGAATACAAGGATATTTATGATTGCAGACAAATTAAAAAGTTACACCCAAATAGATCAGATTCCAGGTGTCAGTGTGGTGGTGATAGGTTTAAATGTAGAACAGTATATTTCCAATTGCCTTCAGTCCATCTACAATCTTGATTACCCAATGGAATTACTGGAAGTGATTTATGTGGATAGCGGATCCAAAGACAAAACACTGGATATTCTGAAACGTTTTCCCTCCGTAAAAGTCATTAAACTGGAGACAAACCATCCTAATGCCGCCAAGGGCCGAAATGCCGGCTGGTTGGCCTCTAAACATAAATTGATACAATTTGTTGATGCAGATTCGTATTTGGATACTCGCTGGCTCAGAACGGCTATACCACATTTAAAGAAAGAAAATGTTGGAGCAGTTGCCGGTACCCTCAAAGAGAGATTTCCCAATCGTAACCTCTATCACAGGATGGCTAATCTGGAATGGAATATTCGTAGTGGATCTGAAGGGTGGTCCACAAAGGATATTGAAGCAAAGACCTTCGGTGGTAACGTGCTGATTCATCGGGATTTAGTGGAACAATGTGGTGGCTATCGTGCAGCATTAAGCGCAGGCGAAGATCCTGATCTTAGCTACAGAATTCGTAGCCTGGGGTATAAGGTTTATCGACTCAATTCCCTTATGGCCAGTCATGATATAAACATTAGTAAAACCTCCACTTTCTTGAAAAGAACTCGCAGAAGTGGATTCGTTTATGGATATCTGGCATTGAGTTATTGGAAAGAGCCTGAACGCTATATGGTCAAACGAACCGTTGCCCTGCTAGTGGGTGCCCTGACGCCATTCTCCATTGTAATTATTTCTGCACTTCTAGGACTTTTGGGACCTGGTTTTTTACTGGCTCTATTGGTCATGTTCAGATTGGTGTTTCAAGCGGGTCACTTCTCCCGTGTGATGCGAATATCACGCAAGGAAGCTTTCATTTATAGTCTGTACCTGGCCTTCTGTATTTATCCCCAGTTTTTCGGGGTGCTTGATTCTCTGAGCCAATTTTGGCAACAAAAAATAAACCTAAATCGGCTGAGAGATGAATCTGATTCACCATCTCTAAGTGCCGCTATTCAAACTAACTAATCTTCAAAAATATATGAGCCCTAAGCACAGTTTAAAAACAAAGGAAACCAAAATAATGAATAATACTTATAAATATGTAGTGATATCACCCGTCAGGGATGAAGCTGAATTTTTGCCGCGCGTTATACGGAGCATGGAGTCTCAAACCATTCCCCCTGTTGAATGGGTGGTGGTTGATGATGGATCTACTGATGGTACAACAGAAATTCTGCTCGAAGCTGCCAGTAGAAATGCCTGGATGAATGTAGTAATCAAACCAGATCGTGGTGAACGCTCAGTGGGTCCTGGAGTGGTTGAAGCTTTCTATTATGGTTATGAGCGCATGCGGACTTCAGATTACGCTTTTATCGCAAAAATGGATGGAGATATTGAGTTTAAATCCAATTATGTAGAAACACTTCTCAGCTACTTTAATCGTGATCAATGGTTGGGGTCAGCAAGTGGTAAAATTTTTCTCCCTCAAGGCAAAATACTAGTAGAAGAACGCACCCACGACGAGATGACAGTGGGAGCTTTTAATTTCTACCGACGAGATACCTTCGAGGAAATCGGTGGCTTCGTCAAAGAGGTCATGTGGGATGGTATCGCCTATCATCGCGCTCGGATGGCTAGATGGAGAACGCGCAGTATCAGTAATCCCACATTGAACATCATCCATAAACGATTGATGGGCTCTTCCCATAAGGGGATTCTGCATGGCCGACTCCGCTGGGGACGTGGTCAATACTTTATGGGTACCCACCCCCTATACATCGTCGTTGTGGCCCTTTATCGCATGATTGAGAGACCTTTTGGCCTGGGTGGGTTGAGTATTCTCACGGGATACATTCTGGCAGCTATCAAAGGGATGAAACGCTACAATCACGCCGGTTTTCGTGACAGCCTCCATGCCTGGCAAATGGAACGCCTGAAATTGGATACTCGCCTTGAGCAGTTACCTGCTCCTAAAGATAATCTTTATTCAAGTGTGGCTTAATTCAGGAATATGGAGGAAGTATGCTATCAATAATAATCGTTTCTTATAATACAGAAGCAATCTTAGAAAAAGCTTTAAGAAAGGTTTACGCCCAAACTGAATACTCAGATTTCGAAGTTATCGTGGTTGATAACAATTCCTGGGATGGCAGTTGTGATATGGTTGCACAGAAATTCCCTGAGGTGCATTTAATTCGTCATGATTCAAATAGTGGATTCGCAGCAGGTAATAACATCGGCATTAAGCAGGCCAAAGGCGAATATGTACTGCTGCTGAATTCAGATGCCTATGTATTTAGTGACACCTTAAGAGATAGTGTTGAGTACATGGAAGCAAACCCTACCGTGGGGATCATGGGTGCCCAGCTTGTATGTGAGGATGGTAGTCCTCAACCATCAGCCCGTGAATTTCCAACGCCCTGGAAAAAATTGAAAGTCATGACCGGCTATGAATCCAGACACCCTTCCTATGCTACCTATTATGATTACTTCCAGGCACCACAAGGCGAAAAGCCAGCACCTCGTAAAGTTGGCTGGGTACCTGGGACCTATTTCATGATTCGACGAGAAGTGGTGGAAAAAGTGGGTCTACTTGATGAAATGTTCTTTATGTATTTTGAAGAAGTAGACTATTGCTATAGATCGACTAAGGCCGGTTGGGATGTCGTTTTCAATCCTACGGTGACAGTCATCCATCTGGGTGGTCAAAGCAGTATCGCCAGCAATAAAAAGATCAGTAGAAAAAGTAAAGAGATCCTAGATATCATGGTAAACAGTGAATACGACTACTATCGCAAGAATGCTGGTTTAAGAACGATGCTCATGGCAGCAGGCGTGGAGGTATTCTGGAAAAGTCTGATATGGATAAAGAATCATATTGTTCCAGGTACCCTGGCGCAAGTAAAGGCTAATGAAGCTAGACAATCTATCCGCTTGATAGTCCGTAAAATGAGGAGTGAATTGATCTTTTCTAACTGAGTACCTTATAATTTTCCCTAGCGCAATAAAAGTGACCATTCTCAAGCCGCGGATGGTCACTTTTCATTTTGTATCAACATGAGACAGTAAGCAAATTGTCTCAATATGAGATTCATTTCAAGTTAATTATCAAGTATTATTAACATTTATATATTCATTATATACAGGACTTTAGATGCCATTTATAAGTTTGGCATCAAGCTTGAACTAGTATATAAAAGAATTTGATAATAATGACCAATTAAGGAAACGAGAAAATAATGATTCAAGAGTTTAAAAGACAAATGAGAGATAAAAAGTCAGGCCTGCAGAGCAGGACTATACTGGCTGCTTTCTGGTCTTTAATCGGTAGCGGGGGTGCTGGTCTTATCCGATTTACCAGCAACCTTGTTCTGACCCGTTTACTCTTCCCAGAAGCTTTTGGACTCATGGCAACAGCAATGCTCATGATGACCCTGGTGCAGATTTTTTCAGATACCGGCGTCAAAACTGCCCTCATACAACATCCACAAGGTGATTCCCGGGCATTTATTGATACCTCATTTATTATCGCTTTGGGGCGAAGTATCCTCCTCTTTCTGGTTTTGATAATCAGTATCAGCCCCATTGCGAATTTTTATAGCCAGCCAGAATTGATTGCAATTCTCTGGGTTATGTCACTTGCCTTCCTTGCTGAAGGGTTTCTCAACCCAGCCTTACCCCTGCTGATTAAGAAGCTGCGTATTGAAAAACAAGTGGTCTATTCAATCGGGACTCAGCTGGCTGGTTTCCTAACCACCCTCGTCCTGGTTTATATTCTGAGGTCCGTCCTGGCATTGGCCATAGGATACGTGTTCACTTCAATTTTTAGAGTCATCGGCTCATATTTGATCACTACCTATCGCCCAAAATTTAATTGGAATAAAGCAGCAGGTCTGGCCCTCCTGCACTTTGGTAAGTACATCATTGTGAACACGATGATCGGATGGGCTGTTTTAAATGTTGATCGCTTTTACTCGTCTCTCTACTTCTGACTTTGGGCTCATTATTGGCTCCTTTTTCGGGTTGTTAGCCGCCCAAAGTATCTCTTATTTATTTAGATCAAATGAACCGAATTGGTCTGACTCCACACAGAGCAATTGAACATATATGAATCATTTGGGTTTGGGTAATCATCATTGCTGCTCGTTATGTTAATGAACTCCAGTGGACCAGAAGTTGTAAAACGGTCAACTAACGCACTCGGGTGTTTTATCTCATTCTCGATTTCAATAGTTCGAACATTTGCAGACCAAAAGCCACTGTATGCTGGCACGTTCCATTCAGTGCTCCAGACATTATCGCCTGCCTCTATGTCACCATGAGTGCCATCATCAAACAGTGAAATCGTATCAACGTCACCAACTCCCTGTTCACGAATAATGCACTCTACAGTGATTAGTATTGCCTGCAGATTCATCACATCTGAGGTGATCGTTACCACAGGATCAATGAGGTCAACATAATGAGGTGATACTTTCATTTCAGTCACCATAGGAATCCCATCGTAAAGCGATGAATCCAGAAACGCGTAACACACTGCTTTTCGTTGGTCCCATTGTTGGACATGCCCACAATTCCAGATCTCGAATCGATGACTTATTCCCAGGGCGTTGAACGTATCTGACAGGGCGCTATTTCCTTGCAGGTAGTATTGTTCACTATATCCGGCGTCGACGTTGCCAACGTTAAAGTAAATATCCAGGTCCAGGTCCGGTGAAGATTGCGAAGCCCAGTATGCTGCGGTACCCTGCTCCCAAAGAGCGTAAATACTATCGATAATATTCCCCTGGTTATCAAAGGGCAAGTCAACCCCATAAGGTTCGTTGGACGGGTTCGGGGAGAATACAGCAGCCCAACTGAAAGCAAGTTCAGTCGCATGACCTGTTGTAGGATCAAAGGGACCCTGTCCACCGTTCTCAGGCAAGATTTCTTCCTGTACCCGCTGCTCAAGCCAGTTAAAACTCATTGGGGTCCCGCTCAAGGATGCTACAGATGAAAATCTGTCCGGATACTTGAGACCATTTATCATTGAGCCATACCCACCCATTGAGATTCCAAACAGTGCCCGACAATCTTTATTCGCAATTGTCATATAGGCTGAATCAATAAAGGACACGATGTCAACACCGAGATATTCCTCGTAATTGCCATGGAATTCAGAATTGATCCACCAGGCACCGACAAAGGGGTCGACATAAGCCTGTGGCTTCACGATAATCACGGGCTGAATCGCAGCCCCTGACATCAACTCCCCCTCCAGTTCCATACCGCCAGTTGTGTAATTTCCATGAAAATAGTGCAGTTTATAGATGACTGGATATCGAGTCGTGCTGTCAGTCTGATTATAGCCCTCCGGGAGGAAGATTTCCAGGGGCATTACCTGATCAAGAGCCGAACTATACAGACTGTCTGTGATTCGAGTACCCCAGGAGAATGATGATGTGATGCCCATTAATAACAGGCATACAATTTTTTGAGTTGATCCAAACATGAACGCCCCTCCTTCTGACTTGCTAAAACTTGACTATTTCAAAAATACCATTTTAATCGCCTGGCTATAATCCCCAGTCTCCAGACGTGCGAAATACACACCGGTATTCACTTGAATTCCGGAATCGTCACTCCCATTCCACTGCACTTCGTAGTTACCTGGAGGTTTGTCAGTTTGCTCAAGTGTTGTTACCTCTTGGCCCCGAATATCATAGACAGTCAGTTTGACTGAACTCTCCTCAGGCAGAGTGTACTGAATGGTGGTGGTTGGGTTGAAGGGGTTTGGGTAGTTCTGATGAATTGAATATTCCTCAGGATTTGAGATTCCGTTCTCTGAGATTCCAACTGTGGTATCAGGTTGGATATACAGCTGAAAACTATCTCCCCAATACTCTACACCATCACTACTAATAGTCAGATTAATAGTAAAGCTTGTATCAAATGGACAATCAGCATGAACATTTAACCAGTAATAAAATGAGTTTGTTACCGCATCTCCAGCTGCGATAGTACCATATAGTCTTTCTGCTGTACCAATGGGATTAACATAGGTTTCATCATCAAGCCAGATGTTTATTGTAACATCATTGACAGTAATACTATCGCTCTCGTTAACCACCTCCAAAAAGAGCATTGGATTGTCACCAGGATAAACTGTAGAGTCCCCCGAGAATGACAGGTTCTGAAATGAGATAGGTCCTATGCTTGTGAATGTAGCCGCTTTATGGCGAATAAATGATTCACTCAAATCTACGTTTACAGTCTGAACATCAACTTGCCAATTCGTCTCACCTTCGGGGACAGCCCAGGACCCACCCCAAATTCCATCACCTGCACTGCTGTCACCATGTGCACCATCGTCGAATAACCCAGTTGAATCTGTTATCGATTGACCTGCTATCCTGAACAATGCATATGCATTAACTTCATAGTCCAAAGGGTTGGAGACATCCGTTTGAATGTGAACCTCACCCGAACCAGGAGTGATATAGCCTGGTACTGCGGAAGTATTGAAAGCTCTGGGAACTTCATACCACATAACTGAGTCTAAAAAAGAAAACCCGATAACATGTCTCTCATATAGAAAACCGTTTGCACCACCATGAGAACAATCATAAATCTCAAAATCATGATGAATGCCTAAGGAATCGAGAGTGTCGGAAAAAGCCTGATTGCCACGAACAAGCAGGTGATCAAGTAAAGGCTGGTTCCCCACTGTAAAATGTATATCAAGATCAATATCCGGGTCGATTTCTGTGGCGAAGCTTGAGATTGAATATTCTTGCCAGATAGTGAACACACTATCATTGATCTCTCCAGAATTATCACAAACCAAATCGAGATAGTAGGGTGGATTATTCGGATTGGGAGTGAATACAGCAGCAAAATTGAATAGAATACCTGTATATGGTCCAGCGTTTGGATTTAAAGATCCTTCGTTTTCTGGCATCACTTCGTCATCAATGTAGTCTTCCATCCAGTTAAAGCAGTAACCAGCGCCACTATGAGTCGAAACTGCACTGAACTGTTCAGGATATTTCAAGGCATGAAACATAGCGCCATACCCGCCCATTGAATAGCCTGATAGAGCACGATATTTCTTATCAGCTATCGTGTTGTAAGCTGAATCAATATACGCGACCAAATCAGTAGATATGTAATCCTCATAGTTCCCATAATAGTCTGAGTTGATATAAAAACTGCCCTCAAACGGACTAACCCAACCATTTGGTTTCACAAGAATGGTCGGTTCAAGTTCTCCAGATTCAATTCCCACTTCCCAGGCCGGAATCGAATAGTTGCTTCCGCTATTTTGAGTACCGCCACGACCGTGCAACCAGTATATAACTGGGTACTGGATGGTTGTATCATTGGCATCATAGCCTTCCGGCAAATGAACATCGACCAACATGATGCTATCCATTGATGTGCTGTAAAAACTATCATCAATTTTTGTACCCCAGCTATAGGCTGTCACACCAATAAACAGACTAGCAATTGCCATGCATTTTAAATTGACTTTCAAAAATACCCCCTTGGTCTATTTTAAATACAGCATTTTAATCGTTTGCGTGAAATCGCCTGCATCCAAACGTGCGAAATACACCCCAGTACTCACTTGTTTCCCGATTTGGTCCAAACCGTTCCACTGCACATCATAATTGCCTGGGGATTTTTCAGCATCCTGAAGTGTAATAACCTCTTTACCCCTAATATCATAGACAGTCAGTTTGACCGTTGATTGCGCTGGGAGATCATAGCTGATGGTGGTCGTGGGATTGAAGGGATTAGGGTAATTCTGGTTCAGGTCATAGCTCTGCGGAATGCCAGAGCTCTCATCCTCAATCCCAACATAACCCAAAAGAATTCCTGAGTCCTGCCAAAAGATCACACCTTGACTTAAAATCTCGATATTGAAAAGAATTGGGGTTCCATCCTCCAAGTCCGCTCTTGTTCGTAAAGCAAGATTGCTCAGACCTACCGTGGTCTCACCGACTGGAATATCACCAAATGTTGCACTGGACCTACCGCCAACCAGAGTTGTGTTTGTGTCAGCAGGGTGTATGGCAACACTTATATTTTCAGCGGTTCCGACTAATCCTAGATTCTCGAGCGACAGGTCAAAATAAATAGCTGTACTTGGCGGAATTGCACCCTGAGCAGGATAGAGGTGTTCCAAAGATGCAAGAGCAAGTGGACCGATTGTCGTAAATGATTGCATGTCGTGTGGTCCCAGATATGTCCCATCATCAAGATCAAGGGTTGTTGTCTGAATAAAATAGTTTGATTCAGACTGGAGGGCAGGAACCAGTGTTTTCGCAATCCCGTCACCAGCCTCCCCATCGTCATGCAAGCCATCATCGAATAACTGAAAGCTATCAATCAGCGTATTATCCATATTCCTAAGAATCGCATATGCTTCATAAGCATGGTTATCTGTATTGACAATTGCTGCACTGATGGTCAAACTATCAACAGCAGGGTTTTGATATGTACCATTGATCATCAAGTCATGAGCCCAAACACCTCGAATTTCATAGCTTTCGCAATTGAAGAAATTCCAGATTACCTCTGAAGCATTTATATCTCCATGGGGAGTGGGATCCCCGGGTACCGAGCTCGAATTCGCCCTATAGTGAGTCGTATTACAATTCACTGGCCGTCGTTTTACAAC
>ENA-OUVH01000043-OUVH01000043.1-marine-metagenome-genome-assembly--contig:-NODE-43-length-40426-cov-5.281816_pt1 | contig 40426 bp, 40 predicted proteins | sample MGYA00237975_ERZ584526 | MGnify/ENA primary metagenome ERZ584526 (study PRJEB26544, sample SAMN05421971) | marine metagenome | isolation source: Line P, North Pacific Ocean | place: Canada:British... | reverse complement strand
ATTACGCCAAGCTATTTAGGTGAGACTATAGAATACTCAAGCTTGCATGCCTGCAGGTCGACTCTAGAGGATCCCACGGCGGACCAAGCGTTTAACCATTTCCACCAGCCAGTCCTGCATCAGAGCTTGGTTGGTACGTTTGAAAAATCCTCGAATGATCCGGCCTTCCTCGATCTTGCCGGTCTTGAAGACTTGAGCTGCAAACTCTTCATCGAAATGCATGGAGGGCGATTTTTCCGTATGGCCTTTTAATTCCAGCCAATGCGATGTTGCCTTCATAACGCCTTCCGGGTTGACGTCACGCGGGCACGCATAAGTGCATTTGTTGCAGCTCACGCATTGCCAGATGATGTCCTTGTCGCGCAGCAGCTCTTCTTCCATGCCGGTGCGGATCAGATAGATCCAAAAGCGTGGGTTGAAACGCTCATTCAGCGCGTTGACCGTGCATGCATTGGTGCACGACCCGCACTGCCAGCATCGGTGAATGTGCTCACCGCCCGGCAGCGCGGCAATTTCGGTTTCCATGTCTTCGTTGTAATCGGTGACGACCCGCGATTCGATAAACGTGCTCCAATGGCCCGATACATCAACGCCGTCGATCACCAACTCGTCGTGAGTGACGAGGTTTTCGGGCCGGATCAGCTGTTTCTCATGGATCGGCATCGGCGCTCCTTAGCAATCGACCAGTTCGGGCATGGTGTAGCGGCCACCATCGGGAAGTTTCATCCGCGTCCGCCCGCTCTCTACATCGACGCCGTCGAGCCCCAGCATGCGGCGCGTGTATTCCATGGGATCGATTTCCGATGAGAAATCGGTCTTCAGGTAGGTGCCGCCTTGTTCGCAAATGTAGTCGGCGTAGATCTGCGCGGTCAGCAGATCGACATAAAACAGCATGTCGCGGAAGACGCCGTTGTCGGCCAAGAACTGGCTCAATTCCTCGCGCAGCACCAAGAATGTTTCGTAGGTGTTCGGCACATCCAGCGACATATGGTCAATGTCCGGCGCGTGCCAGATTTCACGGATCACACCAGTATTGGCTTTCAAATCCCAAACCCAACGGGTCATCAACGGGTATTGTTCCGGGTTGGTCCAATGCAGCAGTTCCGCCGCTAGATCGCGGACCCAGCGGTATTTGCCGCCATCAGGGAACGTCGCGCAAAACGCCTGGATGCGTGCATCGGTATCGGCACCGTCAGTCGCATCGCCAAGCAACGCCTGAATGCGATTGCGGACGGCGGTGATGTCGCTGCCCTTCATCCATTTGCCGATCCGGCGGCGCACTGGCGCGATAAAGGCGCAAAGTCCGATGAAGGTTTTCTCATCCAGATCAGGCAAATTTTTCTCGCTCAACGCTTCTTGGAATACCGAGGCCTTGAACCCAATCCCTTGGATATAGGCTTCGACGCCGCCGTGCTCTTCGGCGTTATTGAGCAACCGCTCGAAACTTTGGCGCAACCGCGGGCCGCTAAGCTCAAGGACGGGCCGCGCCAAAACCTCGCCCTCTGTCTCACCGCGGTTAAAAATGTTGAGCGCCGGCATGACGTTTACTCTGCTGCCTCGACGCCTTGCAGGACCGAAAGCGCAGAGATCGCGGCGCCCTGGCCCTGGGCGATGGAATCATCAATCGTTTCCGGACCCATCGCCGCGCCGGCGACGAACACGCCGGCCCGCGAGGTGCGGCCGATACCGCCGTAAGAATCCTGCTTGTCGATATGGCCGTGCTTTTGCAATTGTACGCCGAAGGTCGATGCAATCATCATATTGTCGACGTTGGGGTCCATGCCGATGGCGTGGACGACCATATCAAAGGGGATGGTGATTGGACGCTTCACCAAGGTGTCTTCACCTTTGACGATGAGTTTTTCACCATCCGACGTAACCTCGGCGATCCGCGCCTTGATGTACTTGACCTTATATTCCTCTTGGGATTTCCAATAATAGAGATCCTCATTGAGGCCGTAGGTGCGGATATCCATGTAGTAGATATAGACATGGCAATCGGGCAATTCCTCGCGGATTTCCATGGCGATGTTCGATGATACGGTGCAGCAAATTTTTGAACACCACTCGCGGCCGATCTGGCGGTCGCGTGATCCGACACAGAGCAAGATCGCGACGCGTTTCGGTTGGCGCCCATCAGACGGGCATTTCACGCCTTGACCCGAGGAAATCATCTGCTCGACCTGAGTCGTCGTGACCACGTCTTCGTAGGTGCCGAAGCCCCATTCGGGCTTATTGACCGAATCAAAATGCGTGAACCCCGTGCACAAGATTGCCGCCGTCGCATCCAGGGTCGCGCCATCGGAAAGCTTGGCACTGAAAGCGCCGGGTGTGCCGTCGAATTCTGTCACAGTGCGGCCGGTCAGCACGTTGATCCGTGCATCTTCCGTGACCGCGTCGGCCATCCCGCCGATGGCGTCGCTGGCCCATTCACCGGTGGGCACCAGCTTGGCGTAGCCCGATAGGATCGGCGCGCCGCCCAGACTTTCTTCTTTTTCGACAAGCGTGACGTCCTGGCCGACATTGGCCAGCGCCTTCGCCGCCGCCAGTCCCGCCGGTCCACCACCGACGATTAGAAAAGGTTTGTTCATACTCGAATCCTGTTCCCGAGAGCCGCGCTGCCTTAGTTGACGGGCGCTGCGATTTTCTTGAAGCCTGGCCCCGACGTTATCTTAAGGCGGGGGTCATAAAGGCTTTCGCCGTGACCCTGTTTGACCTCTTCCAAATAGTCCTCGAAGCCGGCTTTCTTGGCTTCCCAATCGATGCCCATCTTCTCCATCAAATCCTCGACAGGCGATGCATGCCAATGCAGCTGGGCAATCTTGTAGGGGTCGGCGCCGCAGGCCAGGGCTGCGAACTGACAGTCCGCCATCACCGGCAGGGAGACTTCCTTTTCGGGTCCGCCGGCCTTGGAAATCCATTGGTTCTTATCCAGTGTCGTAATGCAGCCTGTATCGTGGCCGATCATCACGTTGGATTGGGCTTCTTCGACGGCAACGCGGATTTTCCGGTCGATGGCATAGGACCGGGTGAATTCGCGTTCCGAAATGATGTGACGGAACCCAAAGCCGCAGCAGTCGTACCACGTGGAATAGTCCATGACCCGGGCGCCCAGTTCTTCGATCAAACCGGTGGAGACGGCGACCCGGTTGCCTTCAAGAATGTCATCGTCGTAGATCGCGTCCTCCGGGATCATCTTGTAGACATGGCAGGCCGGATGGATGGTGGCGCGGATGTGCGAGACATCGATGGTCCGGCGTGCCGCGATTTCGGGGCGCATGACGTGCAGCCATTCCGAATAATGGACGATTTCCTCAGGGATCAGGAGCTTGCCGTCAACCAACCGGCCGAGCTTATCCAAAATCTTGCGGACCTGTTCGCGGAGCTCCGGCGACCCCAGCAGGAATTTTCGGACTTCCTTATAGTTGCCGAACGACGTGCCGCAATGGACCAAGGGATAATAGTGTCCATCGTCGAAGCCTTGGGCCTTGCCCGATACGTATGCCTGGTGAAAATTCCGAAGAAACACAGCGGCCAGGCTGACGATGTTGCCGATGCCCGAACCATGGTAATTCCACGCCGTGCATGACGTCTGATCGGTCTCATCTAGATATGAAATATCCATCTCGTTCTGCAGCCACAACAGCGACGTCGGATAGCCCGGAATATTGCCGCATTGGCCACAGGATTTGTGATGCCAAAGTTGCGTCGTCGGAATGACTTTCTGCCAGCCGAACAACGTCTTCACCATCTTCGGCTTGTGCTGTTCTTCGATCCGGTGAACGGCAATCTCGCCTTCCTTTTCCAGCTGCCACATGACGTCGCGGACGTCTTCGACGCGATCCTTCTGTGTCAGCATGGCGCGTTTGTCGACGCGGGCCTCGACCCAGGACGTTGCCGTCTTGGCGTCGTCGGCGCTCAATTTGGCATCATTCCATTCGGACCCGTGGCCGGTCAGGCGTTCGCCGCAGTTCTCTTTCATCGTCTGTCTCCCGTTTGCAATGGCCGCGCCTGACGAAGATCAATCATCCTCATCGTCGTCGTCCTCATCTTCCTGGTCTTCCAGCCAATCTTCATAGTCTTCACGTTTCTCATCCATGATGTCTTCGATGACATCGAAGAGATTCTCATCAATGGTTTCCAACTGGTCGAGAACGCCGGTCATCTCCCAAATCGTATAGAGCTCCACCGAGGTTTTGAGATTAACCTCCCAGGCGGTCTCCGTGGTGTTCAGGGTCGGCATGGGGATCGCTTGACGCAACAACTTCAAGGGCGCGTCGACCTTAGAGATGTTCGGCCCCCAGTCGGCGAAATGCTCCGGATTGATCATGTCCGGCGCCAACTGATTGCCGGTGGAAATCAATTTCAGCATCACCCGGCTGAACGGCCTGAGCACATCCTTGGCCGATTGCATGCCATGTTTAATGGCAACCTCGCGCATGATCATCACCAAGGACCCCGGCGAATTGCCGAAGGGGCAGCGTGCCGCGCAGGTGTAGCATTGCGCGCAGGCCCAGATTTTTTCCTGCATGGCGTCGTAGACGCCTTCCAGGTTTTCCGTCCACAGAAGCTGGACGATCTCGCGCGGGCTGAAATCATAATAATGGGCGGCCGGGCAGGTCGCCGTGCAGATGCCGCAATTCAGGCAGCCATTGAGGTCATGGTCATAGCGTATGTCGGCTTGGATATCGTTGAAGACGTCTTCCAAGTCACCCCGCGCAATGACCGGCTCATCGGAAACGGGATCGCCGATGAAATCCTGAACGCGTGTGCCGGCGGCGTGCATCACTGGCGCCCTTAGTATGTCAGGACGCGCACGTCGTCGTCCTCCATGACCTGCTCAATCACATAGGCGCCTCCGACAATCCCTTCACATTCGGGGATCAGGTCGTCCACGGTCATGTCGAACAAATCCAGGTTTGGCGAACAGCAGAAAAACTTACAGCCCGCTTCGTGAGCATCCTTGATAAAGTCATAAACGGATTTCGGTGAGCCTTCCTTGACCACCAAGTTTTCGGCGAAACCCTTTTTCATCAATTGACCCGACGTCGCCGTACACACGACCTCGACCTCATAATCCATGGCGGCGGCGACGGTCGCTTGAAAAATCGGTGCGCCCAGCTCCTCGCCGTTTCTGGGGTCCGTGTTGACCATGATAATAACCAGCTTTTCAGCCAAGCTCCGCCCTCCCTTTTCGGCGTCGATCTCAATTCTGGCCGGGACGATTGCTATCGTTCTTCTGGCCCGGTGAATTATTCGTTCATAACAATATATAAAAAACGAATATGTTACAATCCTTCATTTGTGCGACTTTGCGGCATATTCTCTGAGTGGCGTCCGTCCATCCAACCGGTCAACTGGATCAGCCCCGTCATGATCGGTACCAAGGCATCAACGAGTTCGGTTTGGGCGGCGCGAAATTTGTCTAAACCGGCGCCGATATCATCAGGACTTTCATCGAATTCCATGATCAGGTCTTCAATCATTCCAAGCTTGATCCCCGGATGGCCGGCGAAACCGAAGCAATTCTCGGCGACTTGAAACAATGCATGCCCGCCGTCTTCGGTCTCAGATAGGACACGCCCATGGGGCGGCGCGACGGGCTGGTCACGCATATACGTCACCATTGGATAGATTTCAGGAAGAAAACCGTTCAGCGCATCCGGATCGGTGCGGTGCGCCGTTTGCACGTCGAACGCCAGGGGTGCAGCTTCGACGCTGCCGCCTGACGCGAGCGCAAGAACTTGCGCGCCAATCCCAATGCCGATAACGGGCGCGCCTTCCAGCATGCATTGCTTCACCAATTGAATTTCGTCGTCGAGGCTTGGTAGGTTGCGTGTGCCGGCAGCACCCCAGGGGCCGCCTCCCAATAGAATCATGCCGTCGGTGAACTTCACCGTTGCCGGCAATTTGCCGTCGGCGGTGTGGGGGCGCATGTAGGTGAACCGGATGTTTCGGCCTTCTAGGTGATCTTCCAGATGGCCCAGATATTCGGCGTCGGTGTGCTGAATGACATAGAGTGAGCGTGTGGGTTGGACCATGGCGGCGCCTCAATCAGCCGCGCGGCCAGCGGCAGCCGCCGTCAGCACGTGCTTGAAGTCGTCGGCGCCTAAACTCAAGACTTCGGCGGTGCATTCAGTGAAGAATGCGTCCACCGTATCTGCGATCTCGGTGACCGCGATGCCGCGCAGGCGGGATTCCAAATCAAATATCGTACGGGGCGGTGCGACGAAGAAATCACCGGTGATCAGGACCTCGCGGATGCGGGCGTCGGTCGGGCCTTCGAGACGCAGGTATGCCGTGACTGTACCGCCGGGGCCTGCGTGATTGGCGCTCAAAACGTCACCATCGCTGTCCGGAGCGTTGATGGCTTCCACGAAAGCCTGCGTGCCGATTTCATCATCGTGCAGCTGATCGGCTAGCGAAAGCTCGACAATGCTTGGCTCCGAGAAATTGATATCGACATTAAGATGATCACGAAAACCTGATAGGATAGCGGCTTGAAGGACGGTGAGATCGGGGAGGTCATCACCCAGCAGTTCCCTTAGCGTGACAATCCGTTGGCCGGCATCATCGAGATTGCGTTTGGCCAGCTTGGCTTCGGGGACGTTCAATGCGGCGATCATGTCGGCCGGGTTCATATCGATCAGCAGCGTGCCTTGATAAAACATCACATCGCCATCGTAGAACCCGCCGGTGCCACAGAGCTTGCGGCCATCGACCTCGATATCATTACGGGGCCGATAGCGGGCGTCTACGCCCAGTTCCGAAATTCCCGCCGCGGCGGCTTCGCAGATGGAGCGCGCGGCGGCACCCAGATCGGGGAAGGCAAATGTTCCGCGCTGAAATACCAGTTCCCATCCGAGTTGGCCTGGATCGAAATAAATCGCGCCGCCGCCGGTAATCCGCCGGGCAACGCCTATATCGTTGGCCCGGCAGTGTTCAAGATCAACTTCCTTTGATAAGTCCTGATGGCGCCCCACCAGCGCCGTCGGCGGGAAGCGCAGAAACCGGATGGTATCGGGGATGTCGTTCGCCTGGCGGGCTTCAATCAGCGCTTGGTCGAAGGCAATATTCCAGCGCCCGTCGCGGAGCCCCGTATCGATGACGCGAAAAGCCCGGCCCATGGGTTGAACCCTATAACTTCAACTGGCGGCGGATTTTGGTGATGTCTTTCTTAACCGGCTGGAACGGATACGACGCAATGTCGCTGGGCGGCGAATCCCCGTAGGGCCGATCGCAGGCAGAGATATCTTCGGCGAACTTGCCGGGGCAGCCTGACGTGCGAAATGCGATGCCCGCATCAATGACCGTATCAAGTTCTCCGGCGGCCAAGCCGAAATCACTGACCCGGCCCTCTTCGTCGAAGGACATTTGATCGACGCGCACCCCGTAACAATCGATCAGATAGCGCGCCAGTTGGACGCGCCGCCATTGGTCGCGGGGCGTTGCCGGCAGGTGATCCATGAGCGATCCCTTTTCCGGAAAGAAGCAAAACATATGACTGTGGCCGCCGAGGTCGACCAATTGTTGAACCAGCGTCAGCACGTCGTGCTCGGTCTCCCCCATGCCGACGATGATATGTGCGCCGAATTTCTGGGCCCCGAAAATATCGCGAGCGTCGTTGAGAATTTCCCAATATTTCTTCCATGAATGGGGCGAATTGACGCCGCGCCCCCGGGTCCGGTCAAAAAGCTCTGGCGTGGCCGCGTCCAAGGCCACGGTGAAGATATCGGCGCCCAGGTCATGCAATGCCCGCACGTCGCCCCGGGTCATGGTGGTGGGATTAGATAAAATGGATACCGGCATGATGTCATGGGTAATGCGCTCGCGCCAATTGCGCATGACCGTCACCGTGTCGGCGTCCGAACCTGGATGCGTGATCATGGAAATGCACATGCGGTGGAAGGGTGTCGCCTCTCCGTCATTGGCGACAATGTCGATCACCTGATCCATGGGCACCGCCGGCCAGTCGACGCGGATGAAATTGCGGTCGGCATAATCACGCTCGGCCTCGCGGTGGCGCGCCAGCCCGCAATAGGCACAGTTGGCGCGGCAGCCTTCCGGATAGGTCAGCAACAGATTGAGGCACCGCGTGCAGCCGCAGCGGTACATCTTGCCCGGCATGATCCCCAATGTAATTGCCGCCGCCGTGGACATCTGCACGTACTCCGGCGAGCGCATGTTGGGCGTCAGCATATTGTAGTTGGGCAGATAGGCGCCGCCCGGCGCCACGTCATTGGCTTTCACCGACGCCCCGTTGCGTTTGTCCTTGGGCGCTTCCGATGGCGACCGAGGCTGCATGGCGCCAAAGGCATTGAAATCGCCGCCACCGGCACCGGTCTCACCGGGCAATATTCCTTCGGGTTTTAAACACGTCATGGCGTCGGGTCCTTTCTATGCGGCCCAGTACTCATCGTAAGCAATCCAGCCGCGGCGTAATGCCGCCGGCGTCGGCGCGGCGTCAGTTTGGTAGTACGTCAACAATTCCTGGCGGCGTTTCAATGCGCGTCGCAGGGCGGGCTCGAACAAGTCGGCCAGTTCTTCGACATATTCATCGCAGGCGTCCACCGCGCCGTCCAATAACGCCGCTGCGGCTTCGCCCGCTAATCCACCTGAAATCACCGCCGCTGAAATGCCGGCGCCGGTCACTGGATTGGCAAGGCCGGCAGCGTCACCGGCCAGGAAAACCGGCACGTCGCCCAGGTTCCCAATCGGATCAAGCATACCGCCGACCGGGATCGGACCGCCGGTATGACCGAGAATTTCCTTACCAACGCGGCCCTCGGTGACCAACAAGCTGTGCAGGTGTTCGAGGATCGGTTTCAGGCGACCCTTAGCCTCAGGCGCCACACCAACGCCAAGATTGGCATTGTCGCCTTTCGGGAACAGCCAGCCGTAACCGCCGACGATATCAGCCGAAAGAAAAATGTCTGTCGATTCATTTGGTGTGATTAAGGGCACCGTCACCTGCCGGGTTTCGACCACGTGCCGGTTAATCTGCCCCAGCGCGCGGCCAACGCGAGAACGTGGCCCATCGGCGCCAATAATGACGTTGGCGCGGATGATCGTGCCATCATTCAGTTGAACGCGACCGTCAGGCGCAATGTTATCGACTACGGCACCGAAGCGGCAGTCCGCACCAGCGGCACCAGCGGCGGCGGCAAGTGCCGCATCGAACTTCGCGCGCTCAATCATGCGGCCGGGAAAGTTGGGTTTGATATCTGGCGTTTCGTTTTCGACGAAGGTCATCATTTCGCGGACGCGCTGGCGGGTCACATGCCCAAGGTCGTCCAATTCCTGATCCAAGAGCGCCGGGATGAACTCGGCGCACTGGACAGGAACACCAGCCTCGCGCCGCCGATCCAGGCCGATCACGCGGCGCCCGGAGCCGGCAGCCTTCGCCGCCGCACGGCTGCCGGCGGGCCCAAGCCCGACGACAACGACATCAGAGTGCTCGACCCCTGTCATGCTGCGCACGATGCCTCTGCCGCGCTGCCGATCTTGATCGAACAGCACGCGTGTTCCTGATGGAATGGCCGTCCAATGGTCTCAGCCACGGCGGCCATGCCGTCGGCGGGAAAGGCAATCCCGTCCAGGCCCGCCATCACCGCATAGGCGTCGATTTCACGGCGCGCCATGCCAGGCGGCCGCGCGCACCCCAACAAAACCTGACGGTCCGCCAAGCGCGTTCGGGCTTCCATGAAGATGCGGCCGACGTCAGCGGATTTTGGTGTCTCGAACGTACCGGCTTTGGCATAGAACGGCATAATAACAACTAGCACCAGGGCATGAATGTCATGGCGGCTGCAGATATCCAGCGCCTCGGCCTCGCCCAGTATCTTCCCGTAATGCAGTCCGATGACGATATGCGGCACGATTTCCATCTTCGTCGAACACAGCGCTGCCAAGGTCGCTTCGAAATCTTCGACCGGGCGCTCAAGCTTGTAGACATCGCGAATGGTCTGGTTGCTGCCAATGACATCCATCATCGCCGTATCGACGCCGGCCGATTCCATGCGCTTGGCGCGTGTCTCATCGAGAAGCGCCGAATGAATGGCGATCTTCAGGTGCGGAAACTCACGCTTCAGCTTTTCGACACTTGGGTAATAGCGCTCATAGGCAATCTCGTTTTGCCGGTTTGAGCCGCCCGAAAGCAAAAACCCCTGCAAGTCTTGCATCAACACCAGATCGCGGACTTTCTGTTCGAGCATCTCGGGATTGGTTGCTGGGATCATCGGCTCCAGGATTTTTGCCTGGCAATGGTCGCACATGAGCGCACAGCCACCGGCGGTAATGGAGAACGCCGGGAAACTGTTTTTCGAACACCCCTTCATTTCGCTCGACGTGTAATCCTTGAACGTCGGGGTCGAAAACCGGATAGGGCGTTTGAGAGCGCGGCTGCCGCGTTGGAGTTCGTCGATCAGCTCGGCGTCAAGATTGGCATCTTCCAGGTCTTCGATAGCAGTGATCTGCTCATACCAAGTCATTAGATCGTCTCCATGGATTTAGTCAGCAAACCATCGCGCCTCAGCAATTCAAGTGCCGGGCGGGCGCAAGCCTCGGCCAGCCGGCGGCGTTCGGGGCATTGGCGGATGACCCGGGCGACGGATTTGGCATTCTCAATACCCACTACGTCGAGACTGGCCGGCGTCGGATATAGCGTCGCATCCAGAAACCGCTTGAGAAGGAAGCGGATGGTGCGCGTGAACAACAAGCGGCGCGCCTCAGTCATCTGCCCGATCCGGCTGCCCAGGAGGGTGCGCGCCGCGGCAATATGGCGAGCCTCATCACGGTGATGCAATTCCAGAACCTGGCGGGCGACTGGGCAGATTTCGGCGCCGTCTTCGCGGACCCGCTTCAGGGCTTTCAGCGCGAATGTGTCGGTCACGGTTTCGCCAATATAGACCATCGCCCAAAATTCCGGCCCGGCAGGATCCAAATGACCGGCAATCCAGGTCAGCAAGCCGGTCGAGCCTAACAATGGGACATTGGCCAAGCCGGCACGTTCGATCATTTCCAAGAACATCAGGCTATGGCCCGATTCCTCGCGCACCTCTTGCAGCATGATCCGCGCTTCGTCGGTACGCAGCCCCAGATATCCCTTGGCGGTGACGCGGCTGATCAACAGGCCTTCCAGCCACATGCCGGCCGCGCAAAGTCGGGCGAAGTCAATCCGGCTGAAGGCATTGAGCTCAATTGGAGAAAAGGGTTTTCCCAATGCCGCGCTGTTCATGCTCAACAGGTCATGCGGCAGCCACGCTTGGTCATCGCGCGCGTCATGCCAGTCAATCGCCGCGACAGGATCACGGTAGTGGGCACCGTGCGCACCAAGGCGGTCGAGAACCTGGCTCATGCCGGCACCATGGCGGCGTCAAGATCGGGTGCGGCGTTGAGCGCCGGCATCACTTCGCGGGCAATCAATTCAAGGGACTCAATCTGTTCATTTGCCGTCAGATCACCGCCGCCGACAATCAGGCTGACACGATCAAGGCCAGTGGTTTGAAGTTTTGCCAATCGATTGCCGACATGCGCCGAGTCACCGACGCTGGCGAGGCCCATGGTTTCCAGCACTGCGAGGCTCATGACCTTGTCTAAGATCGGCACCAGCCAGCCCAACTTGCGGTAATGCTCATAACCGGTGACCTGTTTGGCCAGCACACCTTTGGCGACTTCGAATATGCGGCGGTAAGCCCAGACAATACCGGTCTCGGCGCGAGCCCGTGCCGCATCATGATCAGCGCCGCAGTAGCACGCCATGGTAAACGATGTGAGACCTTCGGGGCGCAGCGTCCGATAGCGCTTAAGATCTGCTTCGATCATCGGCCAAGGTTTGAACGGCCCAGTCATGACATCGAGCCCCAATTCGGCGGCAAGATCGAAAGTCTCAGGGCTGACGGCCGCGACCCAGCCATCTTTGAGCCGTGCCGAGGGGCGTGGGTTTAAGCTATAGCCGGCGCCGGCGCGCTCAAAGGACCCGGACTCTAAAAGCAATTGCAGATCGGCGAAATTTTCCAAAAAGATCTCGCGGCTGGATGATGGTTCGGCGCCAAAACCTTCCAGTTCGGTCGTTGTCACGCCGCGTCCAACCCCCCACATGATGCGGCCGCCGGACAGGGCGTCGAGCGTCGCCAGGCGCTCGGCAATACGGATCGGGTCGTGGATGGGCAACGGCAACACGCCGAACCCAAGCTTTAACCGTTCAGTCGCCTGGGCGAGGGCACCGAGAAGAATATCGGGGGCGGAAGCCGCACTGTAATCACCCAAGAAGTGATGCTCGGGCAGCCAAAGTGTGCCGAAGCCGAGCCGGTCGGCCGCGCGGGCGACGTCGATGAGGTCTTGAAAAAGGCCGTCGGCGCCTTGCGGCCTGCCCGGTGGCGACGCCAGTTCGCAGAAAAGATCAATTTCCATGGCGCGGCTCGGCACCTCTCCTGAAGCGTGTCGCATTAGATTGTCGGGTCTATGCCCAACTTCACTTTACATATATTGAATATGTTCTTGGTGTTTGTCCACATCAAACGTATGATGGTAATGGCGTTGTGGCCACAAATGATGACAATGCCAGGACCGTGCGGGAGATTTTCGATGCGTTATATGAAATGGCTTTGTTTCCTGGGTGTGCTGTCGGTATGGCTTGTTGGCGTTGATCCGGCGCTGGCTACCGAGAAGAAGATGTTGCCGGCCGTTGAACCCAATGAAGAAGGGTTGTACCACCAGCCTTGGTTTCACGAGTCATTCCTTGATCTCCGCGAAGATGCCGCTGAGGCGGCGGCCGATGGGCGTCAATTGGTGATCTTGTGGGAACAACGCGGTTGCCCCTATTGCCGCGAGATGCACAACGTCAATCTGCGTATTCCGGAAACCGTCGACTACATCAAGAAACACTTTGTCGTCGTCTCGCTGAATTTATGGGGCGACCGAGAGGTTACTGATATTGATGGGCAGGTCACCACGGAAAAGAAACTGGCGCGTAAGTACCGGGTGCAGTTCACGCCGACCATGCAGTTTTTTCCAAAAAAGATCGCGCAGGCGAACAAGAAACCCGGACATGACGTCGAGGTTTGGCGTTTGATGGGTTATTGGAAGCCGTTCCATTTCCAGCACACCTTTGTTTATGTCCACGAAAACGGCTTCGACAAACAGCCAAACTTCCAACGTTGGCTGCAGACCCGGGCCCGGGAATACGAAGCCCAGGGCAAGAAAGTGGAGCTTTGGTAGCTGCTTGGCGGGCTAGTTTCGCCGACTAAGACCGTCCGCAAAGCGCGGTTACGGCGCCGCTGAAACTGCCTTCTTCGATATATTTGAGCCCCAGGGTGCCGCCGGCCAGGATCGATGTTAGCGCGATCACCGATCCGACCGCCAGAGTCGACATGCCGGTGATCCCCTGGCCGATGGTGCAGCCCAGCGACATGACGCCGCCGATACCCATAATCGCGCCACCGAAAATATGGCGGATCATGTCATCCGCGTCGGTGAACGCCTCAATCCGGAACTCGCCTGATGACTTGGCGGCAAGGAAGGCACCGGAAATGACGCCGCCGACGACGGCAATGCCGAAATTGATGGTCGAGCCGGTAAACGTCATCAAATATTGAAGGCTTTCGCCGACCGGTGCGACGAAAGAGAACGATGCCAGGGCTGTCGGCTCAAACTCATCAAATCCGATGACGCCGGTCACATACCAGGCTGCCGGCACCAGGGCGCCGATAATCACGCCGCCCACGATATCGGTTTTCGAGGCGCGAAATTCCGCGCTTCGAAAACAGAACCACAAGAGGCCGCCAGTGATAACCGCAACGGTGCCGATGCGTGCAATCTGTCCCGGTAATCCCAGAACGACAAGGAAATCGGGAATGCCCTGCGCCTTCATGCTCATGGCGGCAAGGTCGACATCCGTTACCGCCTGAAGTTCGACCCGCGCTAACCCAATGAGACCTCGGAGCGTCATGTAGGCGAAAATGCCGAGCACCACGGCGACAACCAGCGATTTCAAATTCCCGGCGCCGAGGCGCACCAGCGTTTTGTTACCGCAACCGCCGGTCATCGTCATCCCGAACCCGAACAGCAAGCCGCCGATGATCGCACCGGCCCATCCAAGATTAGCGCTCAGGTAAATGGAGTCGGAGAGATCAACTGTTTCCGTCAGGTGCAGCAACTGGCTACCAAGAATAGCCACCGTGATCGCCAGCATCCAGGCCCGAAACCGGTTCCAGTCTTCCATGAAGACGGCGTCGGAGATTGCCCCCATGGTGCAAAAGTTTGTGCGTTGTGCCGTCGCCCCGAAGGCTATGCCCAACCCGAAACCCAATATCGAAACCAGTAGCCAGACCGGCATGTCTTCCATGGTGACGTCTCCCGAGAGAACTTAGACGTTCTCACTACTATCATATTCATTTTTCATAAACTATCGTTTCGCTTTGAACAAGCGATGGAGAATAGTTATGGGAAAAGGCTTTCTTACACTTTATATTTTTATATATTAACTAAGGGAATTCACTTCGTCGTGAATTGGGTACGCAAATTTGGGAGGCGCCGACGCCATGGCAACGCAAACACTTGATACCAAGGGCCTAAATTGTCCCATGCCCATCGTCAAGGCGAAGAAGGCGATGAAAGGCCTAAACGCGGGAGAGACGCTGGAAGTTTTGGCGACTGACCCCGGCGCGGTGCGTGATTTTGAGGCCTTCGCCCGCGCCACCGGCAACCCGCTTCTCGATTCGAAAGAAGAAGACGGCATTTTCGTTTTTGTTCTCGAGAAATCGTAACCGCGGGCAATTAAAATTCGCGGAAGAACTCTTCCGTTCTGGCGTAGTTTCCAGGTGTTCCAATATCTATAAACGGTCTGTTGGTCTTGCAGGCTTGAACATTGCCTTCAATCAATCTCGGCATGATATCGCGTTCGAGCGAACTTGAACCGCTTGAGAAATTTTCCAATCCCACGCGCTCAAAGATATACAACCCGGCATTAATCCAGCCGGGGCCAGTGTCTTCGGTTTTCTCAGCAAACGCGATGATTCGGTTTTCGTCGAGAGCTAATGTCCCGGATGCGCGGGCATCTTCAACCTGAACTGCCGCCAGCGTGGCGTCCGCTGAATTGGCGGTATGAAAGGCCACCATTTCCGCCAAATCCAGATCAACGTAACTATCTCCATTGACGACAAGGACGGTCTCGCCTGTTGCCTCTGGAAGGGCATTTATCAATGCACCGCCGGTGCCCAAGGGAGATGTCTCAATACTAAACGCAATGGGTAGTTGCATCGGATTCTGATCACAGTAGCTGACGATTTGATCGGCCTGGTATCCGGCGGCGATGATGACCTTGCGGACGACGGCGCTGTCCGCCAAGTATCGAACCAGATATTTGAGGAACGGCTCATCGTGTATGGGCGCCAGGACTTTGGGTGTTTCGCCCAACACCGGCATTATCCGCGACCCGGCACCGCCGGCAAGAATGATCGCATCGACGGGTTCAATCGCCATCAATATTACCGACGTCCCGGTCCCGGTCCGAAAGGATGGGGGCGCTGAGCGGCCATTCCATGCCGATGGCCGGGTCGTCCCATCGGATGGTGAACTGGCTGGCCCGGTCGTAGGCATTCGATTGCTTATAGTGAAAAATCGCCCGTTCACTGAGCGCCGCATGGCCGTTGCCGAATTTGGCCGGTATGAGCACTTGCAGGCGGTTCTCCTCGGACAGGGTGAAGGACGTCCATTGGCGATACTGAGGCGAGCTTTCGTCAAAATTGACGACGACCAAATAAAAAGTACCTTCCAGACAAGACACCAGTTTGCAGGTTCGCATGTCACCGTGAACGCCCCGCAGAACGTTCCCGGCGGAAACCGAGATATCGTCCTCGACGAATTCTTGGTCGATCCCTGCGGCAGCGTAGGTCTCTTTATTGTACAGCTCGACGTAGGCGCCCCGGTGATCGGAAAACATTGTGGGTGGGGTAATTAGTAGAACGCCCTCAAGAGGTGTGGTCTCGACTTTCATGGCGTCGCCTCGGCAAAGAAATCTTTTCGCGCCAAGTAGGCATCGGCGTTTTTTTGAAACCAATCCCACGTCGCCTGCATGCCTGCCTCAAGGTTGGTCTCTGGATTGTAGCCAAGCCAATCACGAGCTCGCGAAATATCCATGATGCGAACCGGGTAGCCCGCCGGCTTGGTGGTATCGAAAACGTAATCCACGCCGGCGATCTTGCTCAAGGTTTCTACCAGTTCGGCGATCGAGCACGCGCCGCCCCCGCCCAAATTCACAAAGCTGCCCCGAGTGCCGTGATGAAGGGCCAGGATAATCCCCTCGGCGACATCCGTGCTGAAGGCGAAATCACGGATCGCCGAGCCGTCGCCCCAGACACTGAGCGGCCGTTCACCAGCGGCAATCCGTGCCATCAGCGACGGAATGACCATCGCCGTCGCCGGATCGAAGTTATCGCCTGGGCCGTAAACGTTGCAGGGCCGGACAATGGCGAAATGATCGTGCCCGAATTGTTCGCGGTAGGCGGCGATCTGCATTTCCGCCATGCGCTTTGCCCAACCGGGATAGACATCCATCGGTGGCGTCAAAAAATCGTCGTCCTCTTCGCGGAATTCATCGGCGGCGCCATAAACGCCGATGGTGCTGGTATAGACGACTTTGGCGGCGCCGTTCTCGCGGGCAGCTTCCAAGACGGATGTGTTCATGAGCATTAACGGCACGAACGTCGAGGCTGGCTGGGCCTTGGTCACATCAACGGAGCCTTTGATGCCGGCGACGTGGAAAACGAAATCCATGTTCAGAGTGATTTCGCGGCAGAAATCGAAACTTCTGAGGTCGCCGGAAACTTGTTCGGCGCGGGAATCCGTTGGCAGCTCGTCAAGAGAGACGCTCCGGACCCGGGCGCCGAAATCGCATAAGCGGCGAACGACCTCACGGCCTATCAAACCAGTACCGCCGGTGACTAGCGCCGTCCGATTTTCAAAGGCGGCGGCAATTTGAGTTCCGATCATCGTCAAGTTATCTACCGATCATTGAATGCAGGCCGTCATCTTTAAATGTCATTCAGTCAGGTATTGAACGTATCAGCCTGTTGAAACTGTTCGTTTAAAAATCGGCTTGGCGAATTGCCTTAGCCAAATTTTCCGGATCGACCGTATAGTCACCGTCATCGAACTCTTTGTATAGGTATTGAGTGTGCGGGATGCCGAGGTGTCGGTAAATTTGTGAGTAACCGAGGATCCGCCGGGTCATCCATTCCGCGACTTTCAGTTCCAGGAACCTGGTTCCCGGCTGGGCAAATTGGATGGTTGTGGTTTGGGAGCCCGTCAATGAGATAAATTGCTTGGTTTCGCGGGCGATCTTGACCTGCTCGCAAATGGAATAATCCGCCGGATCAATGATTTCGTAGCCATAGGAACGGACGACTTCAATCACTTCGTCTTCGTTTGACGTCTCGCGCTGCTTAGCACTTTCGCGGGAAAGATAGACTTTTCGGGTTGGTGTCGTGGGGCTGATCTCATCCGTCTGCCCGCAGGCTTCGGAAATTCGGTTGCGCAGCCATTGCGCGGCCTCGGATGGGAAATGGTAATTATCCGCCTCCGCCGACAGGCCTGCCAGGATCGACGGCACAAATAGTCGTTCGCAATCAATGATCTGATAATCAGGCAATTGAATGACTTGTTCCTTAGGCATGCCCAGGAGGCCAATGAGTTCATAGGACGACGCGACCATGCCAGGCCGCGTAATGATCGGCATCTCTTTCATCTCGGAAAACAAATCGGCGTACATGAAGCGCGTGAATTTCGAATTCACATAGTCGCCGAAGGCGACGGCACTGCCGATGAGCACGGCGGCGTCACCCGAAAAACTATCGTAGGGATAGAACGATTGTTGGGGCGGGTTCTCGGCCATCAGGCTTGCTGATTTGAAGCCGGTCGCCGTAAGGCAATCGAAAAACAGATGCTCCTCGAAGCCACGGGCGTAGAACATGGTGCCGACGTTGGGAACCGCCATCACCCGTGCATCGCGCACTTCGCAAATCACGTTGGGCCATCTTTTGTGGATGCCACGGAAATAGGGATGCGTGTGGATGGGGAAACCGTTGGCAGCGCAGAACGTGACCAGGGGGAGGTCGGAATAATACGGTGAAATTCCTTTTTCCGCTTGCTCGCGTTCAAATCCCAGATGGTGCGGTAGGTGATCTATCTCATCGGACATTTTTCAAACCTATGATAATCGTGACCATGATGGAGTGCGGACGTCAGTTATCGGAATTGATAACTCGCGCACCGTATCATCCAATCCTTACTGTGGGGTTACCCTGCGGATAATTTGCCGCAATTTACGCCAAATCAAGTATAACAACTTTTTGCCGATGGATGAGCGTATCCGAGACGAATTGAGAAACAATCTGCGTGAATTCGGCCTTTCACACCGCGAGGGTATTCGTGAATTGGTCCGGGCGAGCATTTAAACCCGGTTTGGATTTGGCTTGCTTGCCAGCCGGTTCGTGGCCATAGGATTGACGATGTTTGAAAATCAACGCGTATTGGTGACGGGGGGCGCCGGATTTATCGGTTCGAACCTCGCCCGACAATTATCGGAGGCAGGCGCGCGAGTCCGCACAACCCTTCATATCCGAAATTCGAATGATCCAATCGCCGAAGCGGAATACGTCAGCGCGGACTTGCAGGCGTTGGATGCCTGCCGCGAAGTGGTCAAGGACATGGATTATGTCTTCATGTGTGCTGCCAATACCCAAGGTGCGGCGGTCATGACCGGAACACCCATGGCCCATGTGACGCCGAACGTTGTGATGAATACATATATGCTTGAGGCTTGCCATCAGGCGGGGGTCAAAAAATTTGCTTTTCTGAGCAGCGGGGCAGCCTACCCAGACACCGGCGCCAGGCCGGTCAGCGAACCGGAAATGTTTTCCGGTGAACCGGCTGATGTTTATTTTCCCGTCGCATGGATGAAGCGCTACGGGGAAATTCTTTGCCGGACCTACGCCGAACACATCGACCCGCCGATGCCTTGCGTCGTCGTCAGGCCGTCAAATGTTTATGGGCCGGGCGATAAGTTTGATCCGAATACGTCGCACGTGACCGCATCGTTGATCCGCCGCGTCGCTGAACGCGAAACGCCGATGGAGATTTGGGGTACGGGCAATGATATTCGCGACCTGATTTACATTGACGATTTCATTGACGGCCTGCTTGCTGCATTCGCGCGGCCCGAAGCCTATCTTGAAGTCAACATTTGTGCCGGTACCGGTGTTTCGGTGAAGCAAATTCTGCAAACGGCGCTGGACGTTGACGGTTTTAGCAATGCCGAAATTCGCTTCGACTCAACGAAGCCGAGCACCGCGCCCGTGCGTCTGTTCGATGGCTCGCTTGCAAAAGAATTGCTGGAGTTCGAACCAAAGATTGAATTATCTGAAGGCTTGCGGCGAACCATTGAATGGCATCGCGCACACATCCAAGTTTAGGCCCTCAGAACGGGCCCTTGAAGGATTTGTAAACGTCGCGCATGGACGTTTCATCGGCAAGGGGAACGCCGTGTTGTTCGCGCCCGACAACCAATCGGGCGATCCCATCCGTCAGGTCCGTCAGGTTGGGATAATACGCATCTTCAAGCGATTTCGCGGTCGGGCAGGGTGCCGGCGCCATGCCCAGGCTGACTGCCGGCGCTTGCAGCGCGGAGGGGTCATTTTCGCAAACCATCCGGCAAATCTCGGCCGCGACCCCATAGGGGCGCCAACTGGTATCGGCAACAACAAGCCGGCCGGTTTTTCGAACGCTTGATAAAATAAGATCAGCGTCAGGGTGTGACGGCGAATTCAGATCAATGATTTCGCACTCAATTGACGCGGTTTTCGCAAGATGTTCCGCCGCGCGCCGGGCCTCAAGAACCATGATCGATGTGGCGACGATGGTGACGTCGCTGCCTTCGCGGATCAACCGCGAGGTGAGCGGGTTTTCCAACCGGTTTGGATCGCCACGTTCAACGTTGAATTCCAAATCATAAAGCAGCCGATGCTCGATGCTGATTACCGGACCGCGGTAATTTTCGACGATGTACGGATACATATCCAAAATCGATTGGGAATCGGCCGGCATGATGACGGTGAGCCCGGGCACGTGGGCAAACTGCGATTGCGGGCTTTGCGAATGCTGGGCACCCTGGCCCCAACTTCGTCCGACGACGGCGCGGATCAGCATCGGCACTTCGAACAGGCCGCCGAACATATATTTGTATTTGGCGATCAGGTTGATGATTTGGTTGGTGGCCAAAAAGGCGAAGTCGGCACGAATATGTGTGGTGATGGGGTAAAGGCCATTGAGGGTTGCACCAAGCGCGATGCCGGTCATCCCTTCCTCCGCCAGCGGCATATCCATGACCCGCTCGGCGCCGAATTCGTCGGCCAACCCCAGCGTCGTGCCGAAGGTGCCTTTAAAATCGTCAACGCCCTGACCCATGATGATCGAATGCGGGTTCGAGGCGAGCGCGCCGCGCATGGTTTCAAGCAGGGCGCCGGCATATGACAGCGGCTCAGATGGGGAAGGATTGTCGGTCATGGTCAAATCACGTCCGCCAACAAATCTTCCGGCGCCGGTAAGGGGCTGGTTTCGGCGAAGTTTACCGCTTCGGAAATCTCACCCTCGATGGCCGGTTGATATTCTTCGACTAAGGCTGTGTCCTGGACCAGCGGGTCTTTGGCCTGCCAGTCGCGAAATTCCACATCCGTCCGGTAGCCGGCATGAAAATCATCCGCGACGCCGACATGTTCCTTGCTCCGATAGGTCATGATTTCGATAAATTTTGGCCCTGTAGTATCCGCAACTGCGGTGGTGAATTCTTTGTCCACGGCAACAAAATCGGCACCTTCCTCAATTCGCGTATAGGGGATTCCATAAACCGCCGGCAGTTTTGAAATGGAATAGGCTTGGCGGGCTGAAAGGGCGGCGTGGACTGCATAGCCATTGTTTTCGCACACAAACACGACCGGCAAGTCGTGCAGTGCCGCGAAGTTTAAAGATTCGTGGAAGACACCTTCTTCCGTGGCGCCGTCGCCGAAAACAGCAACGATGCGTTGATCCTTACCCAACCGGCGTGCCGCCAACGCGGCGCCGACGGCGTGCGGGATACTGCTGGCAACGACGGCACTGCAGCCTTGAAAGCCAACGTCCGGCGCCGCCAGGTGCATGGACCCGGCTTTGCCGCCGGCCATGCCGGTGGCACGGCCGAACAGCTCGGCGAAAAATGATTTCAGATCGCCGCCCTTGGCCAGATAATAAGCATGCCCGCGATATGAGCCGAACAACAGATCAGTATCACGCAAACCATTGCAGACACCGACAGCGGCGCCTTCCTGGCCGATAGAAAGATGCACGGGGCTTTGAATCCGGTCGGAGGGATACAGGTCAATGATACGTTCTTCGACCAGGCGGATACGGAGCGCTTGGTGGAACATGCGTTTGTAATCTTCGTCACCGCTCATATGGTCCGCTCTTTCCGCTGCGAGGGTTTTGTTTCTTGAGTGCGACCCCGAGCAAGCACTAGATCACGCAATTACTTAAAAATTCGCAAAAGAACGCGCCCAAATGGTTTTTAAAATGTAACCGAATGTTAAATTTCTGTATCTAATGTTCCCGTTTGATTACTCAAGAGCCCCGCCAATCCGTGATCGTGGGCACCGTAATGGATGAAGCCGCATCTCATGAGTATATGGCGGACCTGGATATCATCAGGTTCTGCCAGGAGAACGGCTTTCCGGTCCGCTCTCACCCGTTCTTCCGCGACGTCGAAAAATACTGGCCGTTCGTCCTATGCGAACTGGAAGATGCCAGCGTTGTGGGCCCGTATCCGACACCCGTCTGCCAGAAACAGCCATTTTATGATTCATTGAGCAATTTTGGCCCCTCTCAGCGGCGGCGCATGGACGAGCACTTAAAAGACAACAAGAAGGCTGTGCCCGTTGATAAAGCGGTGTTGGTCCCCGGCAACCTAAGCTTTGGCCATTTTGTCGATGTGCATCTCTTGCAAACGCTTTATCTCCAATTGTTCGAAGAACTGGCTGACCTGCCGGTGATCACAATGGCCGGCATGCCGCGCGGATGTTACGATCTGTTCGCGATGATGGGGTGTCCCGAACAACGGTTAATAAGGATTGGCGAGGATGAGGCCGTTATCTGCAACGAGTTGTATGTGCCGACGGCGGTGGGTGGTGTGGCGCCCGGGTACACGACATATTCAGTCCCTGCGAAGCTTTGCCGAATGTTTCGAGATTTGATGACGGCCGCTTTCTTGGGGCAAACCGAATCACGCGTCGAGCCGTTTCGGAAAGTTTATATTCAACGGATCAATGTTGCGAACAAGGGCGTTTTGAATGCCCTGGAAGTTGATGGATTTATGAGCGATTGCGGTTTTGAACTTATTGACCCAGGCAAGCTCTCGCTATCCGAACAAGTGCAGATCGCCCATGAGACCAAATACTTTGTGACAGCGGTTGGCTCCCAAATGCACCTGGCGGATTTCGCGCAAGCCGGCGCCAAGCTGCTGATGTTATCTACGGTGGCGACGACGGCCCGCGCGACTTGGGACGCAATGGACCGGTTCCCGCCGTTGGGCATTGATCATCACGTTGCCGTTTTCGAGTGTGATGAACACGAGGCAATCATGATCGATCTTGATCAACTCCATTATTTTCTAGGGGATCTCGATTTCATTAGTTAAATTAAAGCGGGATTGGAAAGGTGTCCGAAATGCCGAAAGATCAACAGCCAACACCCATTGCCGACGACGAAATCGTTCACGCGTGGCAAACCGCCATTGATAAAATTAACGCGGTCGATGTTCAGTTAGAGCCCTATCCGATGTTTAGCATCGATGGAATTTTCCCCGACGCGTTTTACGGAAAAATTCTTGAACACCTGCCGCCGCGCGAGTTTTACGACTACAGCAAGGACCCCGCATACCAGGTCCTTGGGAAGGAAACCAAACGCGGCAATATCTATTTCGAAAAACCCGAGCAATTCGACTCGTTGCACGAAGCCTACCAAACGTTCTGGCGGAAAATGTCGTCGCCTGAATTGACGGCCGCGCTTATGAATTGTTTTCTGGCGAAACTGCAGCCCTATTTGAACGTGCCCGCCGAAGCAGTTCGTGACGGAAAAACGGCCGACGTCATGGGCCGCTGGATGTTATCGCGCGACCTGCCCGGGTACGATTTGCCGCCGCATGTGGATACGCGTCAGAAATTGATCAGTGTGTTGTTCTATTTGCCCGATGAAGAAAACGAATCGCCCTATGGCACCTGCTTTTTGGCGCCAAAGCCGGACTGCGATAAAGTCCGGTACGGGCAAAGCCGGTATCATCGGGAGGATTTCGACCTGCTACACCGATTGAAATTTCAACAAAACACAGTCCATGCATTCGCCCGTTCGGACGCATGCTTCCATAGCGTCGATGAGGTCGGGCCGGAGATAACAAAGCGCGATCTTCTGATGTTTAACGTTCTCGTCGCTTAGTATGCAGACAATGTGTTTTTCCGTTCAACCCATGTCGTCGCGCGATCAATGGGCCGGCGCATGATGCAAGGATTGATATGAGAGTATTCATCACCGGCATCACCGGCATGGTCGGCAGCCATCTTGCTGATTATCTACTTGCGGATCATCCGGATGTTGAAGTCCACGGCCTATATCGATGGCGTAGTCCTTTGGATAATATTCAACAAATTAAAGACCGGGTGACCATGCATCTTGGTGATCTTTCCGATCTGGGCTCGTTGATCAGGATCCTTGATGACGTGCGGCCCGAACGCATATTTCATCTTGCCGCGCAATCTTATGTGACGACCAGTTTCAACGCCCCCGCCGACACGCTGATGACCAATGTCATCGGCACGACAAATCTGCTCGACGCGGTGCGGCTTTGTGAACTGGATCCGCGCATTCACATTTGCAGTTCGTCGGAAGTATACGGCCAGGTATTGAAGGAAGACCTGCCGATCAGCGAAGACGCGCCCTTGCGCCCGGCCAGTCCTTATGCGGTCTCAAAAGTCGGCGAGGACATGATCGCCTATCAATATCATTTGTCCTATGGCCTGGAAATCATGCGCACCCGCATGTTCACCCATACGGGGCCCCGGCGCGGCGCGGTTTTCGCCGAAAGCGCGTTTGCGCGTCAAATCGCGCGGATCGAAGCCGGGCTGCAGGATACGCCGGTGCGGGTCGGCAATCTGGACAGTGTGCGCACCTATGCCGATGTGCGCGATGCGGTCCGGGCGTATTGGCTGTTGCTTGAGAAAGGCCAGCCGGGCGCGGTCTATAATATCGGCGGCAACCGGACCGTGACCATTGGTGAGGTGTTGGAAATTTTGGTCGGCATGGCGTCCGTTCCGATCTCGCATGTCGTCGATCCGGCGCTACTTCGGCCATCGGATGTGACCTTGCAGGTGCCCGATATATCGAAATTCCAGCGCGCGACGGGCTGGTCGAGCGAAATTGAACTTGAGATAACGCTGGCCGATCTGTTGGATTATCACCGTCAGCGCATTCAACAGGACGCAGGATCATGAGTTTCGTTGTCACCAAAGCCCCCTATCGGATTTCGTTCTTCGGCGGCGGCACGGATTACCCAGATTGGTACCGCGCCGAAGGCGGCCAAGTCCTATCGACGGCCATCGACCGGTATTGCTATGTCACTTGCCGGTATTTCCCGGAATTCTTTCGCCCCCAGCACAGAATTGTTTGGTCGATCGCGGAATCCGTCAATTCGATCACTGAAATTCGCCACCCGGCGGTCCGCGAAGCCCTAATGATGTTGGGCTTTGACGATTCACGTGGCCTTGATGTCAACTATCACGGTGACCTGCCGGCCCGTACCGGCATGGCATCAAGTTCGGCTTTCGCCGCCGCGTTGATTCAGGCGCTGACTGTTCTTAAGGGCGGTGAATTGAGCCATACGGACCTCTATCGAAGTGCGACCGTTCTTGAGCAAGAGTACCTTGGGGAAAATGTCGGCTCACAAGATCAAATCGCCGTTAGCTGCGGCGGCATGAACCATATCCGGTTTGGTCCAGGCGACGACATCGAAATTACGCCGTTCGAATTGGACGGGCGCCGAAAGCAGGCGCTCAAAGACCATCTCATGTTGTTTTTCCTGGGCCGGACACGGCTGGCATCCGATATTGCCGGCGAAGTTATTGCCAACATCGGCCATCGGAAATCCGAGCTAAGGCAAATTGGAAATCATGTTGATGTTGCGACTGAGATTCTAAAAGGTTCGGGGGATCTGACGGATTTCGGCAAATTGCTTCACGAGACATGGCAACTTAAGCGACAACTGGGAAACAGCGTCAGCAATGATACTGTTGATCAAATTTATGATCACGCCCGCAACCATGGTGCTATCGGTGGCAAATTGCTGGGCGCCGGCGGGACCGGTTTCATGCTGTTCTTCGTGCCGCCGGAATCGCAAGACGCGCTCAAAGACGCAATGGCGCCCCATTTGCTCGCGGATTTCGATTTTGAGGACCAAGGGTGTCAGGTCATCACAGATGATAAGTAGAACTGACGCGGCCTTGGCGCCGGCATTGTCTTGAAAGTGGGAGTGTCGGAATAATTGTCATGATCGGAGAATTAAATTCCACTTCGGTTGATAGCGTTCAATTGCAGAAGAAAGCATGGGCGCTTCGTCTGTCCGTCCTGCGGACAGCGCTCAATGCCGGGAAGGGGCATGTGCCGCCGGCGTTTTCTTGGAGCGAAATTGCGGCCGTGTTGTTTTATGGCGGCGTCGGAAATTTCTTTGCTAATACGGAAGGCGGGAAAGTTGATCGCGACAGGTTCATCCTGAGCAAGGGCCATGGCTGTCTAACCCTGTACGCCGTTCTGGCCGACTTGGGACTTATCACATTGGATGATCTCAACGAATTCGCCGGCGATGGATCGATATTGCCGGGCCATCCGGACTTCCTGATTCCCGGCGTCGATACCGTATCGGGCTCATTGGGCCACGGCCTGGGCGTCGCCTGCGGCCTGTCATTGGCGGCACGGCTCGATAACAGCCGAGGACGCGCGGTGGTCCTCATGGGAGACGGTGAATGCCACGAAGGTTCCATCTGGGAAGCCGCCATGTTTGCCTCTCACCATGGGCTCGGCAATCTCACGGCTATCGTTGACCGCAACATGTTGGGCGCGACGGACTTTACCGAGGAAATCGTTTCGCTGGAACCCCTGGCGTCGCGGTTTGAAAGTTTCGGCTGGGACGTGCTGGAGGTTGATGGGCATGATATCGGCGCCCTGATCACCGCGCTCTCGCCGCCGGCAAGGCGGCCTGGGGATCGGCAAGGCGACCGGCCCGTGGCGATCATTGCGAGGACGGTGAAAGGTCGAGGTGTGCCGTTGATGGAAAACTCGCCCGACTGGCATCATCAGTTGCCCAAGGGTGATGATGCCGCCGAGGCGATCCGTATCTTGGAAAGCCGCCTCTAGAACAAGCAGACAATATCGGTTCGGGGAGGCGGATATGGCTGCGCGGCGTTACTGATCGTCCGATCGCGAGATCAAATCGATGGCTTGATCAAATATCGACGTGGGCGAGAGATTGTAGTTTTCGTGGGCCCAGGCACGGGTCGCGGAGCCAAGCAGAAATTTATCAGGCAGGGTTGCCGCAACAAGCGCCGGGATTGACGGCGTGGCTGAGAGCGCATCCGAGAGCAGGCTCGCCAGTCCGCCATGCGGGTTATGTTCATCGGCAACCAAAACAGGTGCACCGGTGCCGAGCGCCGAGACCAAGGCCTGATCATCGACAGGTTTTAGTTTATAGACCTCGACGACCTGCGCCCGAACGCCTTTATCTTGAAGCATGCCTTCCGCTTCGAGAACCGGATGGATTAGGTTTCCCGTACTGACGAGGCTTATGTCCTCGCCAGTCCGCCATACCTTGAAGCCGGCAGACAGGTCGGCGTTTTCTTGGTGAATGTCGCGTGCGTTGCCGCGGTCGATCCTAATGTATGACGGCGTACCCAGATCAAAGGCTTGTTTGACAATTGCCGCCATGGAAACGCTATCGCAAGGATTGAAAATGGAAAGATTAGGCAGCGCCCGCGCCAAGGCCAAGTCTTCCGTCCCGTGATGAGACGGGCCGTCGTTTCCGTATGAAAGGCCGGGCCCGACACCAAGAATGGTAACCGGTAAATTCGGTGCGCAGATATCCAGTTTGATCTGTTCCCAGGCCCGCGATATCAGGTGCGCGAGGATGCCAAACACGAAAACTTTTTTGCCGCCCAAAGCCAGACCGCCGGCGACGCCCATGATATTTTGCTCGGCGATTCCGACATTGAAGACACGCTCGGGCATTTCCTCGGCGATTTGGTTGAGGATCATGGCATTCATGTCGTTTGTCAGCGTCACGACTTCGGGGTCGCGGCGCATGATTTGGCGAACCGTTTCGAATACCGCGTCCCTAAAATCCGCCATCGCTGGAGGTATCCCTTTTTAAACTCTTAGGTCTTCTGCAGGCGTTTCAGGACAAGCAATTCCCAGCCTTCGAGGCCGTCGGTGTTGAAATTCGTCCTGACCGCGGATTTATCCGTGTCACCCAGTTCTTCCATGAGCAGGTTTTTAAGTTGATTGCGAACGCCGTTCAGCTGGTGGGCCAGACGCAGCTTGTCATCGTAGGCCTCCTCGTCTTCCTGCATATCGTCCTTCAGATTCCAAATATGCAGATTTATTTGAGCAAGGGCGATAACGGCGGCCAAAAGAGTCGACGAAAGCGCAATATCACGCTCGCCGAGCAACGCGTCCACGTCCACGAAAATTTTTTCCATTTCGTCGCACACGCTGGCTTTGCTGTCTGGAAAAGTGACTTCTTTAATTTGATCGACAGTCATCCGGTCCAGTAACTCAGCGAACGGGGGGACAAATTCTCTGCGGGTTTCTGGCACGCCTAATCCTTTGCTTATCCATTGCCGCCGTTGCCGGGGCCATTGCTGGGCTGTTCTTTATACCATGCCATGGTTTTTGCGATGGCATCGCTAAGCGGGGTCCGCAATTCATAACCCAAGTGTTGCTTCGCGGCATCCATGGAGAGTACCCGTACGGGATCACCGGTCGGCGCGTTCGAATCCCAGATAACTTCCGGTTTTTCTTCCAAGCAGTCCGATATCAACGCCACCAATGTGCGTATATCCGTCCCTTGACCGGAGCCGAGGTTGACGGGTGTGCATGGCGGCAGTTCCTGCAGTGCCCTGATCATCCAGTAGGCAACATCCTCTGAATACATAAAATCCCGCACGGCTGAACCGTCTCCCCATACCGTGAGAGGGTTTTCACCGCTGATGGCGCGATGTATCAGCGCGGAAATCACTTGGGCCGTGGCCGGATTGAAATCATCGTGAGGCCCAAAGACGTTGGAAGGCCTGACAACGCGGACGGCGTCCCAGCCATGTTCCAGCATATAGGCCTCGCCCTGAATTTCACCGATGCGTTTGGCTATGCCGGGGATCCGATCATTTTGCATCGGCATGCCATCCCAGAGAGTATCCTCGGTTTTCTCCAATTTCGATTGCGGGTAGGCGCAGACGCTGCTGACGAAAAGGAACCTGTCGACCGCGTTCCTAAAGGCGGCCTCCATCAGGTTTGTCTGAAAATACAGCATGGGCACCAGAAAACTGGCCGCCTTGGTTTGGCCGATACCAACCGAACCGCGAATGCCGACAAGATTGAAGACGAAATCTTTATCTTTGGTCAGTTCCAGGCAGGTTGCCATGTCGGTCAGGTCGCGCTGAAAATAGGTGATCTTGTCGCCGAACAGGGCCAGGGCCCGATCCACCGGCTCAAGCGCGGCGACCGTAACCGCCGCACCGAGTTCCAGAAGCTGTCTGACAAGCGGAACCCCAATCAAACCGGTTCCGCCGGCGACAAGAATTTTTCTATTTTTATAGAGTGGACCTGACGATGAATTAGCAGTCATTCAACTATACAATATGATGTCCTGGAGGTATGCGGATGACGTTTCAGGGAAATTTTTCTCAAATCCAGCACGTCCATGACGGCGAGGGTTTCACCCGGTGAATCAGCATCGTTCAATTCATCGAAGCCGATGATGCTGCCTTTTGTTAACCGGGGTTTCAACAACTCCAGACAAGCTTTGGTCGGCGCATAAAGATCAAAATCAAAATAGGCCAGCGAGACGATTGTTTCCGGATGCCGTTCCAGATAGCGCGGCCATTCCTCAACAGAATCGCCCTGGCAGATTTCATGCTTTTTGACATGAGACATGGGGTTCAGGTCTTCATGGGCGGACAAGACCTGTTCCAGGTACTGCCCATAATCCTCGCCGACGGCAAGGTTGCCCTCGAAGATCATCTCAGAATTACCATCGTTGTCTGAAACGCTTGGGAAACCTTCAAAAGTATCGAAGGCGATGATTTTTCTGTGTCGGTTGAACGGCTCATATATGCCGCGAAGCGCCGCAAACAGTGCCGTATTCTGCCCCCATCGGCAGCCAAATTCGATGACACTTCCATGGATGTCGACGATTTGGCGGTACAGAAAATCCATGAACAGCAGGCGGGAGAGGTTTTTGGATTCAATGAACAGGCCAATATTCGAGAGCAATTGTTCTTCGGGAATAGGCGCACTTTTCAACAGCTCGAGCATTTGCCCCCGGCTCTCGCGTTCTTCGTCACTAGCGTATTCCTTGATGCGTGTTTTGGTTTCCTCGGTCATCAATAATTGCCCTCTGCATCCCGCCAATAGACTGCCTTATAACGAAAGATAAACCACAATTCTAATTCTTTGCATCCTTCGTTATCGCTTCGCTATGATAGCCGCCCCGGGGCGTCTCACCAGATGTGGAAACATGACCGATACTGTATCTCTTTTTGAAGGCGAGCAAGCGCCGCCAGGGTACGCTGGGCGAATTGGTGGACTGGATTTACGCTTCAATGCTCTTTCGGCGGATGCAAACGAGCGCGTGCTGGAGGATATCAAGAGGGAGTTGCTGGCTGGCCGGTTTGATCGTTCCGGCGCGACGCGAAAAGGCAACTGGGAGCGGGGTTGGCAGGAAAACCTTGATGATTTCTTGGCATCAGATGGCGATGTAGACACGCTGATACCGAAATTTTTCAATAAGAATAACATCTTCAGATGCGGGGGGCGGTATGTGGAAGGCGTCGGCCCGACGTTCGAGTCGGACACTTTCAAGGCCGTCCAGTGTTGGTTGTTCGAAACCTATTTCCGGGATTCAGACCGCATTGTCGAATTTGGCTGTGGCCCGGGCCACAATTTATTTCTTCTGAGTTCAATGTATCCGAACGCCCAGCTTGTCGGTTGTGACTGGTCGCAATCCGCTTGCAACCTCATTGACGCATTGTCGGCCAAGCATGGGCTGAACTTGGAAAGCCGGCTGTTTGATATGTTCCATCCGAAAGCAATCGGACCTGATGGAGATGACCTGGCAATCTTTACCATTGGCGCGTTGGAGCAACTCGGAAAAGATTTTGGATCAATGCTGGATTATCTCGTTTCCATGCGGCCGAGGATGTGTGTGCACATTGAGCCGATTGTCGAGCTTTACGACACATCCTCACCCTTCGACGGGATTGCCGCCCAATACCACCACCAGCGCGGCTATCTTGAAGGGTTCACGCCGGCCCTGCGGGCCCTGGAGAAAGCCGGCGAGATTTCCATTCACAGACTGGAACGATTGCATTTTGGAAGCCGGTACCATGAAATTTCGGTCGCCGCCTGGGGGCGGCCATAATTGAGTTTTAGTTGCCGCCCCTGATCAGGCAGGGGATCGGTTTTTCCCCTTCACCGGCGATGACCCATGCCCAATAGCGGATACGGCCTTCCAGCAATTCGTATGGGGCATCGGTTTTCCTACTGATGCCTTCGGACTTTCTCACCCGGACCGGTTTAAGAAATTCCCCGCCGCTGATTTGCCCGGCCAATGTCGCCGGGCTTGGGACGAAACCGTGTTCATTTTGAAGCGCCTCTTCCAGGGTGGAATAAACTTTCCGGGCGCCGTTATCGGGCGGCACGACGCGAATATCATCGACGGGGATCTCGACGGGGGCCGCCTGACACAAGACGTCAATCTCGGCGTAATCGTCGGAAGTAATGTCGATGGAGGCGGCCAGCGCATTCTCCCGGACATGGTGCGATTTTCCGGCTTTCGGAATGGCGGTGACCTGATCGCCCGCGGTCAGCCAGGCAAGGGCCAATGTTGCTTCTGAACACTCATACTTTGCGGCCATTTCAGCCAGCCGGGCCCGGCGCTGCCGGTCGCCGCAAATGGAACCCTGGTCCAAGGGGCTATACGCCAAAAACACCATCCCATTGTCCCGACAGTAGGGAATGAGCGCCGTCTCGGCGAAACGGTCAAACAGGTTGTACTCTGATTGCAGGGAAAACAGCCGGGTTCGGCGCAGTGCGGCCTGCGCTTCTTTCAGTTCAGCCATGGAAAAATTACAAACGCCGATATGTCGAATTTTGCCTTCATCAACCAGGGCCTCCAAGGCCCCCATGGTTTCTTCCAGCGGCACCGCCGGGTTGCTCCAATGAACTTGGTAAAGATCGACGTAGTCTGTGCGCAACCGCTGCAGGCTGCCGTCCAGGGATTGACGCAAGTCATCAGGCGCGAGGTTTTCGGGTGCCACTTTTGTCGCCACGAAAATTTCGTCGCGCTTGCCGGCAATGGCTTGACCGACCAACTCTTCGGAATGGCCGCCGCCGTATAATGCCGCCGTATCGACGAATGTCATGCCAAGGCTGAAGGAAAGCTGCAGTGCGGAAAGGGCCACCTTGTCAAAGCTGTAATCAGGCGTATCGGTTCCGCCCAAGCCGCCGGAGCCGACCCCGATACGTGGTAGCCTTGCAGCCGAATTTTGATTTGATTTCAATCCCACGGCGGACAACCCAGTCAGTCTAATACATTGAGAATAGCGAGGTCTTATAGCTTATCGGAAATAGTCTTCACGCCATAATGACATTGCCGGGCGTCGTTGTTTCAACAGGTTGAGTCGCGGCCGGCAAAACGCTTGGGGTCGAACTAAATCAGTCGTCGAAATTCTCTTTTTCGGATATCAGGTAACAGCGGCTGTTTTGGTCGTCGTCGATATCGATGGCGATAAGTTCTTCCGGCACGTCCTTGACCGCGAAACCGCAACCACGGAGATAATCCGACAGCCCGCCGCCGAACTGAAACTGATGTTGCTTGTGGATCACCGATTTGTAGTTGTGACCAACGACAATAACGATCCGCGCCGCTTTCAAGGCGCGCCGCAAGACCGTCATCGGATCGACGAAATGATCCAACGCCTGAAACAGACCGATAACATCAAAATCGACGGCATCTGTTTCAATCTCGTTGAATGACGTCATTTTGATATTGAACAGCATCGTCGCCATGGCATGGCAACTGGTGTTCTGATGGACGCAATTGTTGCCCCAATAATAAGAGCTCGGTTCGCGGATCAGATAGCCGTTCCGGGGTGCCGGCGCCGGCGGCGCCTTTCGGTCCAGTTTTTTTGGCCAGCCGGCAAATTGATCGCTTTCGTGATAGGCCTCGCGCATGCCGATGATGAAATCGCTGATCTCAGCACGCTCGGTTTCCTCCAGCGGGCCGTTCATGTTGTCAAAATGGGTGGTGAAGCCGGCAAACGGGCAATTGACCTCCGCGTACTTGTCAATCTGCCCTGCGTGCTCAAGCAAGTAGGTCCATAACGCGCCCCTGTTCATGGAACTGGTGGAAAATTCCTGTTTGTTGCTAGCCCACTGATCAAAGGCCCACCAGCCGAATCGGTGCTGGCCCATGACGACGCCATATAGCTCGGCGGCGAAATCGCGTTTGAGCCAAGGATCGCAATACTCGGTTGAGCACACCTCGCATTTGAAAACCGCGATTTTTGCCAGCAGTTCCTTGGGGTCGGCATCCGTATAGGACGCCATGGCGTTGGTATATCGGTTGTGGAATTCCTCGGCGGGCGGCATCGCATGCCGGTCACTGGAACCGCATATGGGGCATTTTTCAAACGAGGTCAGAAAATCTTCCAAAACATCCTCCGTACAATAGGCGAGACCGATGAGGTTCTCGTCCATTGATTTTATCGTACCGTTCTAGCTTACATCGGCACAAATAAACGGTGCGTTAATAGATTTAATATTTAACCATTGGAGCGATAAATATATTTTGAACAGGCGGCTTCGCGTGGCCCCTCACATATTGCAGGCGGGGAATTGATGATCGTCGACGATAGTCTGATATCCGAGATCAATTCATTACGTGAGCAAGCGTCCTATCAGCTTGCAGAACAAAAATGTCGTGAGGCCAAATCCGCCGGCGGTACGCCAGCTGGATTTGGCGTATTGCATGGGCAAATTCTTGAAAATCTAAACCGTCACGAAGAAGCTATTTGGGCTCTGCGCGAAGAAACAACAGCGCACCCTGAAGGCGCGGATGCCTTTTTCCATCTCGGGCGGGTATTGATTGAAACCGACCGGGCGGAAATTGAGACCGGTGAAGTTCGCGGACCATACATGCTGTCGTTCGAATGGGGGCAAATTTCGTGTCCCCACCACCCCAGTTTCCCGCCATCGCTCATTGCGGAAAGTATGGCGTGTTTGGAGCGCTGTATTGAACTCGATCCATCCAGAAATGATGCGCGGATACTGTTGGCGCTGATCCAGTTCGACATACCGGACGCTCGGGCAGAGTGTGTTCCCGTCATTCAGCAAATTGTTTCCACGTCGCCTGAGTTGCACGACGGCCATTTCGCCATGGCGCGGCTTGCCCTTTGGCAGGGTGCCGTTGAGGTTGCCCATGCGGCATTTTCCCATGTGCTCGCCAACGCGCCCGCCTACCCGCATATCCAAGCCTATCACGCGCTTGCCACTTTCGGCGCGCGCCCGAGCGGGACGGTGCCGAACGAAATTCTTAGCCAAAGTCTCGAGGGGCATTGTCTGATCGCAGGGGCCTTGGGGGACACATTGGCAAACTCGAATATTTCAACGCCGCTGCGGGCCAACTATGAAAATCTGGCCCGCGCCTACGCGATATATCTCGCGCACGCCGCGATCGAAAGCATCACCGAAAGAGGCGCGATAATCGAAACGACGCGACTTCTTGATGCGGTGCTGAAAATTTCCGGCAGTACTTGCGAAGCTTGTCTGGCATTCGGGCATTTGATGTTCGCCGGAAATTCAATGGATATGGCCGCCGCGGGATTTGAGAACGCCTTGGCACATGATCCGGATAACGCCGAGGCCAAACGGATGATCAATTTGATCAATGTTCGCTCCTTTGGCGGTCCGCAATACGGCGGTCTTGCCGGCCCATGGCCCGCGCCATCATATTCCGGACTGCTGCTTGAGATGTCCGCGGAAGATGTATTGAAAATCGGTGAAACCAACTGTCAGGCACTTGAATTTGAGAAAGCGGCTCGGGTTTTTTCGCATGGTGCGGCGTTATATCCGGACAATGTCGAAATCCAATTACGATATTCGGAAGTTCTCGCCTACCAAGGGTTAATAGACCAAGCCGTCGAGCCGGCGGAGAAGGCGTATGAGTTGGCGCCCGAAGACGGATTTAGCGCAGCTAATTTGGGCGGCTTGTATCGATGTTCCGGCAAGATCGGCGAATCGTGGAAGTTGATGGAACGCCGGTTTTTTTACGAACGGCCAGGCAGCCGGAAAGTTTTGCCCAACATGCCAAGGTGGACCGGTGAACCTCTGGAGGGCGGAAAACTGCTGATCTGGCGCGAAGAGGGCATCGGCGATGAAATTCGTTACGCGAGTTGCATCTCGGATGCCATCGGCGAAGTTGGCGTTGAAAATATCGTTTGGGAATGTTCGCCGCGCCTGCATTCATTATTCGTCAGATCATTCCCAGGCCTGGATGTACGTGTGGAGAGTCTTGATCGCCCCGATCATGACGGTGCGGTTTGCCATCTCCCCATGATGAGCATGGCGGGCCGGTATCGAAATGATCTCTCCGCATTCCCGTCGACAGGGCACTATTTGGTTCCCGATGAAAGTCGGGTGCTCGAATGGCGCCAGCGTTTCTCTGATCTCTCGGCCAAGCCGAAAATTGGAATTTGCTGGCGCTCACTTAACATGTCGTGGCGCAAACGGCCGCAAAGCAATTCATTAACGGATTGGGCGGCCGTTCTGGGCGGTGGAAAATACACGTTCGTCAACTTGCAGGCCGGTGATTGCGAAGAAGAGATCGCCGGTGCGCGCGAACAATTCGGCTGCACTATCCATACCTTCGAGGATTTGGATATCAAGAATGACGCCGAGGAAACGGCCGCAATGATTTCGGCGCTTGATGCCGTCGTGTCGTGCCGGTGTTGGATCATTACGTTCGTGGGCGCGCTGGGTAAACCGGTGTTTAACTATTCCGGCCCCTATAATAACACGGTGATGGATTTACCTTATGATCCCTGGGCGCCGACGACGAAAACGTATTACCGGCGCCACGGTGACGATTGGAATGATTGCATGACGGCGCTTTCCCATGCGCTGGATGAATATATTGATGGATCGGTGAATGCGTAGCGCCGGTTCATACGGACGGCACGATGTCGGCTGGATTTGAAGGAATAATGATCACATGATCGAGGTAGATCGCTGCTATTGCTGCCAATCATCGGCGTTTGAGTTTCTTTTCGAACAAACCGCCGATGATCCCTATCTCCATTTGATCGGCAAAGCGGAAGGGCCAAGTGCATCGAAATGGATGGTTTGCCGAGGCTGTGGGTTTGTCTCTCAGACACCACAGTTGGGGCCTGGCGATATGGACGGGCTGTACCGCGATTACCGGCTGAACGAATTTCGGGGCGAAACCCCAGATGCGTATTTTGACCGCATTTCGTCGTACCCACCCGAAGAAAGTGAAAACTTCAAGAAAGTCGAATGGCTGAATAAGGCGGGGGCTGTTGGCGCCGCTGACGGCGGCAAAATTTTAGATATCGGATGCGGCGGTGGGTTGTTGTTGCATAGCTTTTTGAGACGGCACCCCGATTGGATCGCACATGGGGTCGAGCCGACGCCGAATTTCGCCGAACTCGCCGGGAGGCGCCTGAAGTCGGACGTCCGCTCATGTTCCTATGAGGCAGGCTTGTTTGGCCATCAGTTCGACTTGATTTCGATGGTCCAGGTTTTGGAACACGTTGCCGACCCGGTCGAATTTTTGAGACAAGCGAAAAGCGACCTGTCGGCGGATGGATATTTGTATGTTGAGGTGCCGGACGTCCATGACTTCTGCGACCTGGCACCAACCCACGACCGGTTCATGGCGCCGCACTTGTGGTATTTTTCTGAACAATCTTTGGGACATTTGTGCCGACGGGCGGGATTGGCGCCTGTTCGGTTTGACCGAGAATTTACTGTGCGGAATAGAAATAATTTGCAGGCTCTTTGTCGCCATGCCGATACGAAAGTTGAGCCGGCGTGGGACACCAATCACTGGCAAGATGTTAAGAGTTTGTTTGAACTAAACGAACATGCTGGGGCCTCATAATTTTCTGAATAGTATGCATGCCAATTAAGCCAGCCGGGAATGGTCGAGGTATAAATGAGTAAGGAAGACGTGCTTTGCGTGATCCCGGCCCGTGGCGGGTCGAAGGGATTGCCAAGAAAGAACACGCTGGCGTTGGCGGGCCAACCGCTGATCGCCTACCCGGTTCGCGCCGCCATCGAAAGCGGGGTTGTGGGCACGACCATTGTCACCACCGATGATCAAGAGATCGCCGATCTTGCCGCTGCCGCCGGTGCCGAGGTGCCGTTTATCCGTCCCGCCGATATCGCCACGGACTTGGCGACGACCGAGGATACGCTTCGCCACGCGTTGCTGACCTATGAGGAGATGATCGGCCGGCAATTTGAAATTTGTGTGTTCTTGACCTGCACGGATCTTTTCCGCCAACCGCAATGGCTGGTCGAGGCGGTAACACGCCTTCGACAGAACCCCGAATTGGAAAGCGTGTTTGCCGGCCATGCCACGCACAAAAAATATTGGATGGAAAACGACGACGGCGCCTATGAGCGGCTGAAGCCCTGGATGAATGCTTACGCGTCGCGCCAGGTTCAAAAGGCCATTTACCGCGAAGATACCGGCCTGACATCGGCCAGCCGGGCGTGGCTATGGCGCGAAGGGCGCAGGATCGGTGACAAAATCGACATTGTCATTAACGATGATCCGGCGACGGATATTGATATCCATGACGAGGAGTCGTTTTTCCTTGCCGAACAAATGATGCTATATCGCAAGAAGGCTGGAAAATTCGTTGGCGGGGGAGGGTCTCAATAAAATGAGTGGATTGGTATCGATCATCATCCGCGCATTTAACGAGGAACGCTGGATCGGCCCGTGTTTGCGCGCCATCCAGACCCAGACATACACAAATTTCGAAGTTATCCTGGTTGACAACAACAGCACCGACAAGACCGTCGAGAGGGCAAAGGAATTCGATGTCGTCCTGATTAACATCGACAAGTTCATCCCCGGCCAGGCCATCAACGACGGCATTCGCGCGTCCAAAGGCGAGATCATCATTTGCATTTCCGCGCATTGCATACCGGTTGATGAAAACTGGCTGGCGAACTTGATTGCAGATTTGGATGACGCGAAAGTGGCCGGCGTATACGGCCGTCAGGAACCGCTGAGTTTTTCAACCGATTACGACAAGCGCGATCTGATCACCGTGTTCGGCCTGGACAAGAAGGTGCAGCGGAAGGACCCGTTCTTCCACAACGCCAACTCAGCGTTCCGCCGCGATACCTGGGAGAAGTTTCCGTTTTCGGAAACCGCCACAAATATTGAAGACCGCGTGTGGGGCCAACAGGTGATCGCGGCTGGCTACAAAATCGTCTACGAGCCCGACGCCAGCGTCTATCACCATCACGGTATTCACCACAATCAAAGCGCCGAACGCGTCCGCGATGTCGTCATGGTCATGGAGGGCATCGAAAATTGGTCGGACAATGCCGCCCAGATGGATCCCGCCAATATGAACATCGTCGCCATGCTGCCGGTCAAATCACCGGTCGTGCATTACGGCGGCCGTCCCCTGTTGGAATATTCCATAGAGAACGCCTTGGCATCGGAACTGATTTCTCATGTAGTGGTCGCCGCCGATAACGAAGAGCACTTGAAGATCGCCCAGGACGCCGGGTGCGCCCACACCTTCTTGCGCCCCGAAAGTTTATCCGCGGAATACGCAGACGTCGTCGAAGTGTTCAGGTTTACACTGGAGAGTTTGGAAGATGCCGGAGTCTTCCCCGATATCGTGGTGATGATCGAAGAGACGTACCCCTTCCGGCCCGCCGGTCTACTTGATGAAATGATCCGTCGGATGACCAATGAAGGCCTGGAAAGCGTGGTCGCCGCCAGGCCGGAGCAGCGCCACATTTGGCTTAAGGACGGCGAGGATATTACCGATGTGGGTGACGGGTTCATGCCCAGACACCTGAAATCCAAAACCGCCTATATCGCCTTGATAGGATTGGCCAACGTGACCTTGCCGTCGATCATTCGCGGCGGCGCGCGCTTGGGCGAACGAATAGGGCTTCATGAGATTGTCGAGCCCCTGGCTGGCGTCGAAGTGCACAATGATCAAGACAGCGGCCTGCCGGTTGGCGCCGCCCAGAAACCCAAGTCCTGATGGCTGCGCCCATTAAAATCGCGGTGATCGGCTGTGGGCGCGTTGCCGATCACTATGTGAAAATCCTCAAGTCAGGCGTGGTCTCAGAATTTCAAGTCGTCGCCTGTTGCGATCTGGACGGTGATAAGGCCAACCGGTTCGCAGAAAATTTTCAGGCCAAGCCGTTTACGAATCTTGAGAGCATGCTGGATGCGACCACCGCTGACTTGGTGTTCGTGTTGACCCCCAGCGGGCTGCATTATGAACATGCGAAATTATCGCTGGGACATGGTTTCAATACGCTTGTCGAAAAACCAATCACGCTCATACCGGAACAAGGCCGGGAACTTGACCGCCTGGCGCAAGAAAAATCCCTGATGTACGGCGTGGTGTTCCAAAACCGCTACAACCCGGCCATTCAATACTTGAAGCAAGCCGTCGATAACAATCGGTTTGGCAAAATGATCGCCGCAACCATCCGCCTGCGCTGGTGTCGCTATCAGGACTATTACGAAGATGGCTGGCATGGCACCTGGGCTCAGGACGGCGGCGTGATCAATCAGCAGGCGATCCACCATGTCGATGCGCTGAATTGGCTCTGCGGACCGATTGATTCCGTTTGTGCGGCGGCTGCCAACCGGATGAACACGCTGGAAGCGGAAGACACGATGGTCGCGGCGGTGACATTCGAGGACGGCAGCTTGGGCACCATCGAGGCGACGACGGCGGCACGCCCAGAAGATTTTGAGGCCTCATTGTCAATTGTTGGCGAACTGGGCATGGCCCAGATCGGCGGGATCGCGCTGAATGAGGTACAGGTCTGGAATTTCATTGATGACGATACGGACGCGGACGCATTAAAGGCCGCGCATTCCCAGGACGTGCCGACGGGATATGGTTTGAGCCACGGTCCATTCCTTCAAGACGTTGTCGATACACTGCAGGCTGGGCGGACGGATCCACCGATCTCGGCAACGGATTCACTGGCGGCGGTCAATCTGGTCCAGGCGCTTTATGCCAGTATCGAACAAGGCACTTGGGTGAAGTTATCCGACGCGCCATTATCAAACCGACTAGGACTCTAATTTAGCGGGGCATCATCATGGCCGTATCAAACAAATTTCCAGGTAAAGACGTCACCCAGGAAGATTTAGAAACCAAGTTCCCATTGGCAGCGAAGAAAGATCCCAATCACAAAAGCTGGTTTTCCGTGGCCGGCGTTGAGTTTGGCGGTGATCTGATCCCGGTGTTTGCCGGACCCAATATGGTCGAGAGCAAAGAACTGATTGCCGATGTCGCCAAAAACGTCAAAGCCAGTGGCGCGCACTTCATGCGCGGTGGCGCCTTCAAGCCGCTGACGTTCCCGTACCGAAGCGACGCCTATACGGAAACCCGCGAGGAAGGTTTGGCCTGGATGGCCGAAGCCGCCCAGGCGCACGGCATTCCTATGATCACCGAAGTGATGGAGGAAAAATACATTCCCCTGGTTGCCGAACATGCCGACATCCTCCAGATCGGTACCCGCAACATGCAGAACTTTCCGTTCCTGACGGCCTGCGCAAAAACCGGTAAACCGATCATGTTGAAACGCCATTTCGGCTGTTCGCTCCGCGATTGGCTGGGTTCGGCGGAATACATTTTGGTGGAAGGCAATGAGAAGGTGATCTTGTGCGAACGCGGTGTGACCGCGCCGCATACCCACCGGGGCTCGTCGTGGGATCCCCGGGTACCGAGCTCGAATTCGCCCTATAGTGAGTCGTATTACAATTCACTGGCCGTCGTTTTACAAC
>ENA-OUVH01000038-OUVH01000038.1-marine-metagenome-genome-assembly--contig:-NODE-38-length-41466-cov-5.979342_pt1 | contig 41466 bp, 34 predicted proteins | sample MGYA00237975_ERZ584526 | MGnify/ENA primary metagenome ERZ584526 (study PRJEB26544, sample SAMN05421971) | marine metagenome | isolation source: Line P, North Pacific Ocean | place: Canada:British... | reverse complement strand
GTTGTAAAACGACGGCCAGTGAATTGTAATACGACTCACTATAGGGCGAATTCGAGCTCGGTACCCGGGGATCCCACCATAGGCCACCGTTTCAGAATAATAGGCATCGGAATATATGATCCGCGGGATCTTGTAGTCGCCTGTGTCCGGGTCGACATCCGTCAACATCTTGATCGTTTCATCCGTATTCATGGATGAATTCCAGGCCATATTAGCCATGTACATGAACAGCGTATCGATCTTGTAGGGATCACCCTTCCAGGCATTGCTGATGACCATATGCATCATGCCGTGGGCTGCCATGGGTGCATCCCAGGAAAAGGCTTTGTCGATCCGCTGGGGTTTACCGTCATCGTCGATTAACAAATCCTCTGGCCCCCGGGTAAAACCCAGGTGAGGTCCGCGTAACGGTGTGTTGGGTGTCACCTGGTCTGGCCGCCCTGATGGTCGCGGTAAACTGTCGAGACCTTTGGGGTAAGGTGCCTTGAAACGCCAACCGCCTGGACAATCAACCGAACCCAGCAGCAGCTGCAGGATATGAATGGAACGACAAGTGTGGAAGCCGTTGGAATGGGCAGATATACCGCGCATGGCATGCATACTGACCGGGCGGCCGATCATTTTGTCATGTTTCCGCCCGGTCCAGTCAGTCCAGGGCTGTTCGATGACGATCTCTTCTTCAAAAGCCACATGGGCCAGTTCGGTCGCGATTCGTTTAATTGTTGCCGCTGGTACGCCACACTGATCTGCGACCGTATCCGGTGCGTATTTGTCATCCAGATAGCGTTCAGCCAGGATTTCGAATGAAGGTCGTACCTTGCGGCCATCCGGCAATTGGTACTGTCCGTTCAGGGCACCATTTGCACCCGCAGTTTTCGGGTTTGCCAGTTCACCTGATTGCCGGTCCCAACATTGTGGTTCGTCATTCTCTCCGCGGGCAAACAATCCATCGTCTGCAGTCCCTGGCGCATCAAATACCAGCCAGGACGCGTTGGTATAGCGTTGAAGGTATTCAGCATCGACTTTACCTGCACGCAGCAACTCATGGATCAAGGACAGAATGAACAAGCCATCTGTTCCGGGCCGGATACCGATCCATTCATCGGCTATTGCGGAATACCCGGTTTTTACCGGATTGATGGAAATATATTTGGCGCCACGGGTCTTCAATTTACCAAGACCGCGTTTGATTGGATTGGAATCATGATCTTCGGCCACACCGAACATCATGAAATATTTTGTCCGGTCCCAGTCCGGCTCACCGAACTCCCAGAAAGCCGAACCCATGGTGTAAAGACCAGCCGCCGCCATATTGACGGAGCAAAAGCCACCATGTGCTGCGTAATTTGGGGTGCCAAACTGCTGCGCCCACCAGGAGGTCAAAGACTGACTTTGGTCACGACCTGTGAAAAAGGCCAGCTTTCGCGGATTTGTGGCACGGGCACGGGCCAGCCAGGCCGTTGCAATATCCAACGCCTCTTCCCAATCGATCTCCTTGAATTCACCGGACCCTCTCGGCCCCACGCGCTTCAAGGGTTTTTTGAGACGAGCTGGTGAGTTGTGCTGCATGATCCCGGCAGACCCCTTGCCGCACAACACGCCCTGGTTCACAGGGTGGTTTCGATTGCCTTCAATATATTTGACCTGGTTGTCCTTGATATGGACCTTGATGCCGCAGCGGCAGGCACACATGTAGCAAGTCGTATATTTGACTTCGTCTGCGCCTTCAGGCGATAGCTCAACTTTGTGATCCTGCATGCGACCTGTGCCATTCCTGTCTGAGCCCTGTCTGGCTGATATCTGACCGTCACCAGACACAGTGCCAGGAAACGGACCGAACACTGGACATATATTACATTTTGCTTATATAAAGCAAATTCAAATAATGGCTTTTTTGGAATTACTTCAAAAATGTCCGCATTCGCCCTGTCATAAAGCGAAAATTCAGGAAAGGCGAGTTGAGATATTCAGCGTCGGCAGATCGCCGTTACTTCTGTGCTTCCCATGCTGGTCAATTTGACGACAACAGTTGCCTTGGTTCCGACTATTTCCCAGAATTCGGTCCCGCGTATAGGGCACACCAGTCTGGCAACTTCACCTTTATCCATGGCACTCAGCGATTTCAGTTTGCTGGCTGCAGTTGCGCTATAGAGATCAACAATGATTTCCATCTTGCCTTTGCCAGTGGCTGTAACTTCACCGATCTTCCAACCGCTGTTTACAGGGACTTCCTGATTTGCCTTCAACCAATCGACACCTGCAGAAGTCTTGTCCTCATCGCCGCAGGAAGCCAGCCCGATGATACTGATGATCGCAACCAGCATTTTTACGGTGGAAGGTGCAGGGTTTAACATTTGAAGGCCTCAGTCTCTAATCATCGTTTATTGCCTGGAGCAATTTCAACACGCTGGACTTTTTCAATAATTCAAGGATCATTGAAAATGCTCTGGCATTTAAATTACCGCTAATAAGTTACAGTATTGTGAACAAGTTATCGACCGCTGACGTCAATAATCATTTCGATCAAATGGAGTGAAGTAATTATGAGTAACAATCCGAGGGACAGATGGAACAGTCGATTTTCTTCTGATGAATATTTATTTGGCACTGCCCCGAATGCCTTTCTGGCAAACCAGAAATCACGTCTGGCCGCCGGACACAGAGTACTTTCCATTGCTGATGGAGAAGGCCGCAATGGCGTTTTTATGGCTCAACAGGGTTGTGATGTCCTGGCTGTGGATTTTTCCTCTGTTGCCCTTGCTAAATCACAGGCGCTCGCCGCCGAGCGAAACGTCAAAATAAATACATTGGAAGTCGACCATAACAAATGGACGCCTGATCCGGATACCTACGATATTGTCGTCGCTATTTTTGTCCAGTTCGCCGATCCCGAACTTAGATCAAAAATATTTTCTGACATTAAGTCGGCACTCAAACCTGGCGGTCTCCTGTTGATGGAAGGATATCGACCAGAGCAAATCGAATATGGCACTGGTGGTCCGCCTCATGCGGAAAATATGTACACGGAAGAGATGCTGCGCGAGGCCTTTTCAGACCTGGATATAATCGAACTCAAGTCTTACGACGCAGAAATTGATGAGGGCCCGGGACACGCCGGTCTTTCTGCCTTGATTGACCTGATCGCAATCAAATCCTGATTAGCTGGTATCAGGTCGCTGTCAGGAAACTCTTTTTCTGCTATCAGGCAAAGTGACGATCACGGACGTTCCCTGTCCTGGCTCGCTTTCGACAATCAGAGTTCCGCTGTGCAGTTCGACGAGTTGTCGTGAGATGTACAATCCCAGGCCCACACCCTCGTGGGATCCATAATTATTGCTGCCGACCTGGACAAAGGGTTTCATCACTCTTTCCAGATCGGAAGCCTCGATGCCAATTCCCTGGTCCTCAACGAGGATTTCAAATCCTTTGCCCACCGCATAATGAACGCGGACCGAAACAGTTGTATCGAGTTTGGAGAATTTGATCGCATTTCCGACTAAATTCAGAAATACCTGCTTCATCCGGGTTCCATCAATATACACAAGTGGAATGTTGTCATCCGGTTCAACAAGTAGTGTGACACCTGCCCGGGCAGCTCTTTCCAGCAGCATTCTGACTGTCGCATGAAGCAGTTCAGCTAAATCTACCTCGTTTTCTGCCAAGTCGATCTGGTTGGCTTCTATCGCAGATATATCCAGAACTTCGTTCACCAGGTCCAGCAAGTGACGCCCGGATTTTTCCACATCGCCGACATACTCAGTGTATTTTTCGTGCCCAAGTGGACCATACACCTCACTTTTCATGAAAGCAGAAAATCCGATAATTGCATTCAAAGGCGTCCGAAGTTCATGGCTCATGGACGCAACAAACTGCGATTTCGCCGAATTTGCATTCCGTGCCTGAGCAACCGCTCTGGCGAGTCGGCGCCTGTGACCACGCCATGCATTTGCGCGAAAATACAGACTGATGCTGGTAAAGGCTGCAAGGGCAAGTATGCCAAGCAACCGAAGAACCGTTTCGCTTTCCGGTGGGATACGGTTTGAGAACAGCAGGTCATTTTCACCCAATAGATATAGAAAGCATACGGCGCTGACGTTCATCGCCAGAACAACAGCCGTCACCAATCCTTTTCCATACCCTGCAGCCATGAACAGGAATCCGAACAGGATAGGCATAGACGGCGACATGATGCCGTTCGTCACCAGGGCAAAGGAAAAAACGGCCGCCACCCCTCCCGCATTGGTCAAGATGACGACGCTGTCGATGTTTGCAGTTTGTCGAATCAACAAGCAACCAAGGACAGGAATACTTGCGCCACCAAAAAACAATGAAACCTCGAGCAAGCTTGGGGATTTTCCGAACAAGACATAGAAGACCATAACCACCAGAGTCAGGACCGTGATCAGCAGCAGAGATTGAACGACTGCAATACAGACTCTTCTGAAGGGTGCGTTATTGGTCGTGGATGCCGGCAGGAACCAACTTATTATCCTGTTCCAGGCCTTCAGAACCAACGAGATAAAGGGCGATGTTAACAAGGCTTAACGCTCAATAAATTTTACTCCTACCAAAATACAACAATCAGGCCGTAATCCACTCGTCGTCACCGGTGCAGACACCTTTTTTGCGCGGTGCGGGCGATTGCCCATCCATAATCTTTTTCCTCAGACGTTCGAGGTTTTTGGCGTTGAATTCCAATATCTTTCGAGATTCCGCATTCGGGGCATAGGCACGTGCCCATCGCATATGACTAACGGCCTTATCAATCAACGGCACGACAAGTGTCGCAGGTGCTTTTTCCAGTTGCCCGGCATATTCCTGCCGAAGCTCCTGCAACTTTTTTGCGGCAACCAGGCTTTGTCTCTGGTGATGGTTATACAGGCGATCAGCCGACTGGATTTCGTTTGCAGAAACTTCAGAAATCATCAGTGGTGTGCACAGGGCGAACACAATCGCGAGGATCGCTACTGCGAAGAATCGACTGCAATCGTTTTGTCCATTGCCTGTCATTGTGTCGGGTTGTCCAATTATTGATCCTTTTGCAAATGGCTCTGGCCCACCCGGGACGCCACCAGTTCACTATATAATATACAATACATACAGATTTGCACCCGCAGGATTTCGACTGATTGCCAATAGATTGCTGATTTTGTAGCGAAAACACAAAAAATCACTCTGATCTCTGCATAAGAACATAGAGAGTACATTTGCATTCAAAAGGCGACTGATTGACCATGAATATCCCTGATCCACACCCTAAACTGGCTGATCAAAGCCATTCCATAGATATACTGGCAGCTCGAAGTGGCTACGCCGATTATGGTGTCGTCGAAATATTTCTTGATCGTACAGACACAGAATTGATTGAAATCTCTCCGGAAACGGCGGCCGCCAAACTTGTTGTCGACTTGCTGATGCTCCTGCGCCAGTTCGAACCTGAACTTCGACAGCATACAATCAGCCAGAGACACAATCTTGTTGATCCTGTCAGGAGATTGATAATTCCTTTGATTTCGGGAAACACGCCTTATCTGGAAGGCACGACAAACCCGGAACAGATGTTTGTCAGTATGCTGAACTGGTTGAAAAGCTCCTCATCTCCAGATCAGCAAATGGCGCTACCGGTGACAAAAATGCCTCTGGCAAATGTTAATCGTGAAGTATTTGTTCTGGACAACACTACATTGGCTGTATTTCTGACCCTTGATGTTCTGCTTGACGGTGCTGACATCCGTCAGGCCATGAACCGCAGTGTTAAATTGAATATGCCGCAAATGTTCAATTGTTTGTGCCATCTCATACTTAACTCTCCGGCATGGCGAAATACTGATCAATTCCTCGATCTGGACAGGGCCAGTGCTCGAAGAAAATTGCTGACCAACTGTCTGCGGCAACTCCAGAACGATGAGATCACGCGTAGGGAAACCGGGTTGGATGAGGCGATGTTTGCTCCCTTTATTGATCCAACGCAGCATCACTGACTACAAGTTTCTTTCAATGCTCTCTGGAATACGCTCTTTAAATCAGCCAACCTGCTGGAAAGGACATAATGCGTTTCAGGAGGTTTGTGTGAGTTGGGAATCTGCGATTGAAGAGCTGCGAAGGCGGGAAAGCCTGGCGCAGCGCATGGGTGAGCAAGTAAAAGTCGACAGACATCACAATGCCGGAAAACTCACGGTTCGAGAACGTATTGATGCACTGCTCGACGAGGGCACTTTCCACGAAATAGGTGCGATCTCCGGCAAAGCAGAATATGACGAAGATGGAAACCTGATCGACCTCCGGGCTTCAAATTTTGTCATGGGTCGCGGCAAGATTAACAGCCGATATGTTGTTGTTGCCGGAGATGATTTTACGGTTCGCGGTGGCGCAGCGGATGCATCAATTCGCGAAAAACCAATATTTGCCGAGCAAATGGCCAACGAATATCGAATGCCAATTGTTCGTTTGATCGATGGCACGGGCGGTGGTGGATCTGTCAAATCCCTTGAAATAGATGGCATGACGTACGTCCCTGCCAATCCTGGCTGGGACTGGGTTGTTCACAATCTTTCGACTGTACCCGTCGTTGGCCTTGCCCTGGGCTCTGTCGCCGGGTTGGGGGCTGCGCGCGCAGTTACCAGTCATTATTCCCTGATGGTCAAAGGCCTTTCGCAATTGTTTGTGGCCGGGCCTCCGGTCGTCGCCCGCGTAACCGGCCCAATCACCAAGGAAGAACTTGGCGGCTCGGGGATACATACCCGCAACGGCGCAATCGATGACGAAGTTGAAAGTGAAGCAGAGGCATTTGAACGCACTGCCCGCTTTCTTTCATACCTGCCCTCTTCCGTTCACGAATTGCCACCGCGCGGTCCGATTACTGATGATGTTGATCGTCGGGAAGAATCTCTCATCTCAGCGGTGCCGGTAGACAAGCGTAAAGTTTACAAAATGCGCAAAATCATCAACAACGTTGTTGATCAGGACAGCTTTTTCGAAATTGGGCGGAACCACGGAAAATCTGCGATTACCGGATTTGCCCGTCTCGACGGCTGGCCGGTTGCGATCCTCGCCAATGATCCATACATCTATGGTGGTTCCTGGACAGCAGAAGCCTCACACAAAGTGACGCGATTTGTTGACCTGGCTAACACATTCCATTTGCCCGTTGTACATCTGGTCGATAATCCAGGTTTCCTGATTGGCCTCGAAAGCGAAAAAGCCGGTACCATTCGCCATGGTGCCCGTTCTCTGGCGGCGTTGTATCAAGCGGATGTTCCTTGGTGCACCGTCATCATTCGCAAGGTGTTTGGTGTTGCGGGTGCTGGAAACAGCAACCACTCCAAGCTCTTTTTCCGCTACGCCTGGCCTTCAGCAGATACCGGATCATTGCCCATCGCGGGTGGTCTTGAGGCTGCATATCGTTCAGACCTCGAAGCTTCGGATGATCCTGATGCCTTGTTGGCGGAAATCGAAGAACGGCTCACTCGGGTATGCTCTCCCTTCCGCACTGCCGAAGCATTCAGGGTCGAGGAAATCATTGATCCACGTGATACCCGTCCGCTGTTGTGTGAATTTGCCAATCTGGCAGCACCACTCAGGAAAACAGGCCCGGCCAGCGTTCCCTACCGCCCCTGAGACAAGGCATGCAGAGATTGTGGCAATTTGCTCACACTAGGCGTTGCGCTTGCGTGCCAGTTTTTGCACCAGGTTGTTTGCGACGCCAGGACGGCTCCAGGGACATACAGTCGTGCATATCGAACAGCCGAGATGTTCATTGAAATAGGGTATGCATTTGTCGAAATCAACGGACCAACGTTCGACACCGCGCACATAAACTTTGTCGGAGCGAATGGCCCCTGGCACACAGGCTTTCTCACAGATTTTGCAATTGGCGCAAAAGTTATCTGCACCAAATTCGTCACTCTTTTGGGCAACCAAAGGCATGTCGGTCAAAATAGCACTCAGGCGGAAGTTCGAACCAAATCGGCGATTGATGATGGAGCCGTGTTTGCCCAGTTCACCAAATCCACATTCCAGAGCCGGGGGAATCTGAACGAATGTTGCATGGGTCGGTGAGCCAAAAGGTTCCGCATGATAACCTTGCTCCCTGATCCAACTGCACAACGTTCGTGCTGTCTTTAAAACCAGACCATACAAGTTCAATACTTCGGCACCTGCAATCTGATCCGGCACGTGCAGCATTTTCTCGTAGTCCTGTTCACCACCAATCATGATAACCCACGGATCAGTTGGAGGCTCAAACCGATCATAGGTCCAGTCTGGGTTGAAAGCCGTAACGCCAACCAGGTCCGCACCGCGATCAAGGGCCGCTGCCTTTACCAACTGGGCCCAGACTTCTGGTTCGTTTATTACCTGCTTTTCAGCAACTGCTGCCATGGGCGTGTCGTAAATCACTTGTCGACGCTCCAGCGCATCCAGCACATCGTCGATCAGGCCCTGACTACCAAACCACTTTTGCATTTCGCCATGCGCGATCGTATCTGGTTCTTGCCAGTATACAGGTGAGGGACGGCGAAATTCCTGCTCTCCAACGCCGTTAATGTCGTTGCCCGAAGCATCGGGAACAAGCGCCATCAAATCCTCATCAGGTTTGTAGTCAAAATCGATTTTTGGCGAGCGGGTTTTCATTGCATTGCCGTCGTTCAGTGGGACAGATCAGAATGTTAGCAATGACTGACCATTTCGGCAAATGGACTGGACTTACATAGCACTTATTTCGGCCAGGACCGCTTCGAACATCGGATCCAGTTGCTTGTAATTACGTTCAATTTCCGGCCAATTATCTGATTTTCCGGCAGCTTCCAGGCGCGCACAAATATCCGCCAGGCCATCTGCGCCGATTGAACGGGAAGCGGATTTCAGTTTGTGCCCGGCTGCACCGATTTGCACGGCATCGTGGGCTGAATAGGCGCTCCTGATTTCACCAACTGTTTCACTCGCTGGATCAATATAGTCCTGCATGATTTCAAGAATAGTCTCGTCATCATCGCCAAATGTATCGCGCAAGAATTTTGGGTCGACGACACTGGTCTGGATGGTTGAGGGCGCTTCAGATACCTGTTCAGCTTTGCCCGCGTCATTGCCATCTATATCAACTGGATTTTGATCCACGGCTACATTTGCGGATATTGCTTGCGGCATCCATTTTCGTAATACATTTTTCAGATCAACCATCGCCAGCGGCTTCGACAGATAGTCATCCATGCCCGCAGCGATACAGCGTTCCGCTTCGCCTTCCAATGCATTCGCAGTTACGGCGACAATCGGAGCCCGACGACTGTTATTTTTTTCAAGTTCACGCACTGCTTCAGTTAATTCAAATCCATCCATGTAAGGCATGTGGCAATCCGTCAGCAGCAAGGCGTAGTCCTTTTTCCGCCAGGCAGCCAAAGCCTGTCTACCATCGTCCGCCATTTCACAGACATAACCCAGCTTGGCCAATTGTCGTCCGATAACCTGTCGGTTCGTTGGATTGTCTTCTGCCAGCAATATCAATGTCCCGGATGCGAGAGCTTCCTCTGCTGTTGGCAGAACAATTTCGGTTTGAGTGTCGCTCTCATCTTCTGGCTTGGTCAGGGGGCTTGCACGCCCCGCAGCAATGGCAACAGCATTGATCAAGCGGTGGCGATACAGGGGGTGGCCATCGAGATTAACCTGATTGCCACCTTCGATCCGTGCAGCCCGTCGACGCCCGCGCGCCAATACGACGGTTTTGATGTTTGCTTCGGATAGCAAGTTTAATAACTGATTGTCTGGATTTAGTTCAGGCTCAAAATCAACCACGGCAATATCGAACGATTTGCCTGACGAACTACCGTTTTCTACCGCGGTGGAAGCTGCTTTCATTGACCCAACAGTCAGTACACTTGCGCCGTTGTTTTCGAGATACCCGGAAACAACAAAATCCATTGTCGAACTGCTGGTCACAACGAGTACATCCAGACCGGTCAAATCTTCACGTACCTCGACAGGCACTTGATCCGTTTTCCTGAGAGAAATTTCAACTTTGAAAGTCGCGCCACTGCCGATCTGGCTATCAACGCTGATCATGCCCCCCATCATATCTGTAATATGGCGACATATTGTCAGGCCCAACCCTGTTCCGCCAAAACGACGTGTCGTCGAACCTTCCGCCTGCGAGAAAGCCTCGAACAACCCCTCCAGTGCATCGGCGGATATTCCAATACCCTGATCAGCAACTGAAAGGCGAAGCGTAACCTCGTCATTGTTTTCGGATACTTTATCAGCCCGAACAATAACCTCTCCCTCTTCCGAAAACTTGACCGCGTTTCCGGTTAAATTAAAGATTATCTGGCGCAAACGGACGGGATCACCCAGCAGCGAATCGGGTAAAGCCGGATCGACATAACAAATAATCCGGACCCCTTTGCGATCGGCCGTTGGTGCAATCGTTGCCGAGGCTCCCTCCAGAACATTTTCAAGTGACAGAGGAATATTTTCAATACTGAGCTTCCCGGCTTCCATCTTGGAAAAGTCAAGAATGTCATTGATGATCGTAAGCAGACTGTTGCCAGACTCGCGGATGGTATCAAGAATTTCGACCTGGTCGTCGTCCAGCGAAGTCTGTGAAAGCAAGTCAGCCATCCCGAGAACGCCGTTCATGGGCGTGCGGATTTCATGGCTCATTGACGCCAGAAAGTTTGCCTTGGCTTCTGACGCTGCTTCTGCAGCGTCTCGCGCCCGCATCAAATCCTGTTCGACTGCCTTGCGCTCTGTGATGTCAGTATAGGTGCTGACAAAACCACCGTCAGGAATTGGCCCCCCGCGGACTTCCACATAACTACCGTCCGGGCGCTGGCGTTCAAATTCATGTGGCTCAAAGCGCCGGGCTCGCTCAATCTGCTTTTCAACATCGGCATCACCTAAATCCCTGGCAAATTCCTGATGCTCGACATCATATTTCATGAACTCTTCGAAATCCGTACCGACTTTTGCCAACGCCTCCGGGTACCCTCTGATCTTCAGAAAACGGTCATTCCAGGCTTGTAACTTCAGATCCTTACCAAAAGCGACAATGCCCTGAGCCATCGATCCGAGAACGGCTTGCAGGACCTTGGTTCGTTCTTCAAGATCGGTTTCGGCCTTTTTGATATCGGTAACATCCGTTCGGATACAAACAACACCGCCGTCGGCAGAAGCGTAGTTGTTAACCAAAATCCACCGGCCATCAACATTGGCGACAATTCCCTTGGCGTGCTGCCGGAGCATTTGCACCCGGACATCGACCCACTCATCAACCGACTGTCCTGCTTCAATATGTTCGCCAGTTCGCTGACACCCTCCTCGCAATATGTCTTCAAATTTTTGGCCTGGAATCAATAGATCCGAAAGGTGCGGATAAATTTTTGCAAATCTGCCATTGTGAACAACGAGGCAATCATCGCTATCATACATGGCAAACCCGACATCCAGCGCTTCAATGGCGTCGTTCAATCGTCGTCGTTCGCGTTCGACGGCTTCACGTGATTGACTGATCTCACTTTCCCATTCCGACCTGTGGGTGATGTCATGAAATATTGCAATCAACGAACCGTCGGTGGCTCTTTCGCGGATGATCTCAAAAACCTTGTCAGCGATTTTCTCTTCAACCATTTTCGGGGTCAGGGTTCGATATCCCTCGAGACGTCTGGCAACAATGCGGGTTCGGTCACCGTCACCGTAATCCCCCCGTTTCACCCTGAATTCAAGTAGTTCGGCGAGTGGCGCCCCTGGTTGAGCGATTTCTTTGGGCAGGCCAATGGATTCCCGAATGTGTTCGCTAAAAGAGACAACGTTCAAATCCGGATCCAGAACAAGAAAACCGTCTCCGGTCGCCTCAAGAGCTGTTGTCAGATATTCGCCAGCTGATGTGACATCGCTTTTTCGATCTCTGCCTTCAGTTGAGGATTGGCGGGACAGAAAAAATATTGTCAGTGAAAGTACAAAACCGAAAACGGGTAGCGAATGACGCCACAAGTCAGAATTTGTGCCGTCGATCCCTTCGATCACAGCCAGTTTCTGCCAAACAATCAGCGAGATACCGAAGGCGAGAAGTCCGATCGCTATCGATCCCCATTTTGGCATTTACCGGCCTTTTATTTCATTCTCAGAACCTGTTCTCAATGGATCAGGATTTCCGGTAAGAACGGTGGGCCCTGATCAATTGAGAATAGATCAGGGCCACATCCGCGGGTTTGATATCTATCCGTCAGCGTTTATCTTGCTGATCAGTTCTCCGAGTACAGCTACAGACTTGTCATTTTCTATCTGACAGGTTCCAGCAGCCGTATGTCCACCACCGCCATAACTCAGGCAGAGCTCACCAACATCGGTTTTCGAAGAACGATCCAGGATTGATTTGCCTATGGCATAGACTGTGTTTTGCTTTTTCAGGCCCCAAAGTGCATGGATCGAAATATTACAATCCGGATAGACAGCATAGATGACAAAACGGTTTCCGGCGTAGATCACTTCTTCGTCCCGCAGATCGAGCACAACGAGATTTCCATGTTCTGTGCCACAACGATCAAGCTGATCCTTGAACAGCTCGTCATGTTCCATATACAGGTCAACCCGCTCTTTCACGTCCGGCAGGTCCAGAATTTGCTCTATGGTGTGCTCCCGGCAATAGTCGATCAATTCCATCATGAGATCGTAATTGGAAACCCGGAATTCACGGAAACGCCCAAGTCCGGTTCTTGAATCCATCAGGAAATTCAGCAGATCCCAGTTGTTCGGATTTAAAATCTCTCTTTTATTGAACTGGGCGGCATCACCCTTGTCAACGGCTTCCATCAGATCGACATCGACGCCTGCAAAGCCTTCTTTTCCCCCATAGTGGTCATAAACAACGCGCGCCGCTGATGCCGCTTCCGGATCAATGATATGATTTTCGGGCGATTCGCCACCACCCCTGGTTACTTCACTGGAGTGGTGGTCAAAGGCAAGGTGACATCCAGCAACATAGGGCAGGTTCGTCGTAATATCGTTATCGGTTATTTCTACTTTGCCATCCTGCATGTCCTTGGGATGGACAAACTTGATCTCGTCAATCAGGCCCTTCTCTTTAAGTAGAACTGCGCAGACCAGACCATCAAAATCACTGCGGGTAACAAGGCGAAATTTGTTCTCGGACAAGGGAGCCTCCCAATACTGTGCTCAAAAGGTAACCGGTTCATACTGGCCGGTATTCGCGAGCATTCTAAAACTATTCCACAGGCAGAATCCAGATGCCGATCCAACCTTTAAGAATATGAGTTTTTATCAACTAATGTTCTGGCACCTGCGCCAGGTCTCAGGTTTGCTGTCGGACGCAGGGTTTTCCTCAGGTGTTTGCCAGAAACTCATGATTTCCTCTGATCGCATAACCATAAAGACATTTTCACCCGCACCTGATTCTGGTTTCGGAACAATGTAGCGAAAAGCGTGTCGATCATACTCGCCAACAATCGTTGAACCTCCTGGTGTCACGATTTTTGACCCATCTATCAATAAATGGCGCCCCGCGTGACACCAGTCACCGTCTATGGCGTCTGCGGATGCTGTGCTCGCCAATAGCATGATGACCAAGGCGGGGCCGATCCTGAGTCCTGCCAGGATTGAAGTATTCAGAATTTTGAAATCAGTCATAGCGATTGTGCCCCCTCCGACCTTCTCACCGTTCGAATATGCCACATTTTGGCAGTACGGGTCGTCTGACAAGTATGTTACCAGTGAATTTGGGTCTCTGACGCGCGCAGGCAACCGGACTGGCCTTTGTCAGGCAATGCGTTAATCTGACCTGATGGCAATTTCAAAATTAACTCGAGGCGACCTCCAGTGATATCAAATCGTGCTCTTGCAGTTGCGACCGGCGGTATGATCGCCATGGCAACCGCTATGGGCATCGGTCGTTTTGTTTACACGCCAATACTGCCCTTCATGGAAGCTGCGTTGAATTTATCAAAAGCCGATGCAGGACTGATAGCCACCGCAAATTTTGCGGGATACCTGGCAGGAGCGTTGATGGCCGCCTGGTCAGGCGTAAAAGGTAGTCGTCGCCTGTGGTGTATCGGTATGCTGGCCGCCAGCGCAATTCCAACGGCGTTGATGGCTATGACAAGTTCGCTGGAAATCTTTATGGCTGCCAGATTTGCCGGGGGATTCGCGAGCGCTTTTGTCCTGGTCTTTGGTTCAGCTATCGTTCTGGAGGCTTTGGCCCGATATCAACGCACTGGTTTGTCTGCCATGCATTTTGGTGGTGTGGGTATCGGTATCGCTTTTTCCGCAGTCCTGGTGGCCCGTATTGACGCCTGGGGACTGGATTGGCGCGCCCAGTGGCTGGCCTGTGCATTGGCAACTCTGATCGCAGCCGCATTTGTCTGGCTTCTGATCAGCAAGGACGCCGACGAAAGCGCTCCGGCTGGAAGCGCCCTGGCAAGCCCAGACGCAAGCCCCGATGCAAAACCCGCTGAAACTCCCGCAATAAAAACCAGAATATGGCCGTTGATCCTGGCCTATGGTTTGTTCGGTTTCGGCTACGTCATCACCGCGACTTTCATCTCGACCATGGTCAGGACCCAATCAGAAATTCAATTTCTGGAGCCTTATATCTGGTTGATAGTCGGGTTGGCAGGCATTCCGTCGGTATTTGTCTGGACCGCCGTATCCCGAAAAATTGGTACAGCGCAGGGCTTCGCCATGGCCTGTCTGGTCGAAGCGATAGCGGTAGCCACCAGTGTGTTGGCCTCAGGTCCGGTCGCCATGATTGTGTCCGCTGTGTTCCTGGGCGGTACATTCATGGGGATCACCGCCCTGGGGTTAATGCGCGCCCGGGAGATAAATACTGGTGACGCGCGACGCATGCTGGGACTGATGACAGCCGCATTTGGCCTTGGTCAAATGATCGGCCCCGGTTTCGCCGGATACGCCTGGCAATTTGGAGAAAGTTTTCTCTTTCCATCAATGACGGCTGCGTCCGCATTGCTTGTCGCAGCCGCCCTGACAGGAAGACGTCGTCAATCAGCTGGTCGGTGACAGTACGTGAATGACACGATCAGCAATCAGATCCTTTGAACGCTTGCCATAGTCCTTCATATGAGGTGATACAGCGTGTGCCATCAATGCAGGCAAGCTTTCCCATTTTTCGATGACAACAAATGTATCCTCCCCAAAAGCGGTTTGAAAAGGGCCTACATCGGCGGTATCGATGGTCGCACCATATTCAATACAGCCGTCTTCAGCATGTACAGCAGGCACATTGGCATTGAACATTTCAAGTAGTGCGGAACGTTGACCTGGATTCGCGGTAATAACGGCTACAACATTGACCATTTCCATCTATTGGATCTCCTGAGCATCTGCAAATGATTATTTGGGTGCGTTCATTCCGGATCAGATATTCCGAACACAGGGCGTTATCTCTATACTGAAATGAACCCGTACATAACGGAAGTACTTTAACGATCAAGTGCAGAACTGCCAGCCCGGTATTCGATAAAGCCGGGCCATTAATCGATATAGAAAGACACATCGTTGTCACATTGCAGAAACAATTGTGCTTTACAAATTCGTTTGTTGATTAATTTGGTTAGCCGACCCAACGCGAAAGCTCCCTGAAAATGAATTTAATGCAAGTTCAACTCGTCCAGGACTCCTTTAAAGCCGTCATCCCGATCCAGGAGCAGGCTGCAGACCTGTTTTATGGACGATTGTTCGAACTGGATCCCTCGTTACGAGCCATGTTCAAAGGCGATATCGAGGAACAGGGCCGTAAACTCATGAAAACCCTTGCAACAGTCGTGCGAGGTCTGGGCAATGCGGACGAGATCTTGCCGGTTATTCGGGATTTGGGGGCAAGACACGTTGGGTACGGTGTTACCGATGACCAATACGATACGGTTGGGGCCGCCCTGCTCTGGACTCTGGAACAAGGTTTGGGCGAAGCCTTCACCAGTGATGTCATGAATGCCTGGGTAGAGGCTTATACCTTGGTTTCCAACACTATGATCGAGGGTGGTAATACTGTAAGTAGTGCGGTATCCACTTTCACCAACCTGGCCGCAGCAGCGCCATCGGTAGCGGTAGCGGAACAGGAAAACAGTTTTGAGGACGATGCGATGAAGGAAAAATTACTGGGTGAAATAAAGGAACTGCGGGAAGAGATAGAGCGGGTTGGCAATGTCGCTGGTGAAATTGGTGATATTGCCAAGCAAACCAATCTGCTGGCGTTGAACGCGACAATCGAAGCTGCACGCGCCGGAGATCAAGGCAAAGGGTTTGCCGTCGTTGCTGGTGAGGTGAAGGTACTGTCAGGTCAGACGGCACAGGCAACCAATGAAATATCAGACGTTGTTACACGCCTGCGCCAACGCGCCGATACGATAGCTGAATTGTTTTGAGAATACGTCAGATATTAACTTTTCTATTTGTAAATTAACGAAAATATTGACTTCCAGTAAACGGGTAATTCCATGACTTCTCATGACAATGGTTCAATAGACTCTTTTGATGTAGCGGCGGCCAACAAAGAGCTGCTTCAGGAAAGCCTGGATGAAGCTCTTGAGCAAACCCAGACGCTGGATGGCATCCTTGACGATATCGAAGCAGGCCGGAAATTCTCAGGCGATCTCGTTTTCGCTATTTCAGGATTGACCAGATTATTGTCAAAAATCTCTACGACTGACGGATACCAGTCTTTGGGCATCATTGGTCATCGCCTTGACGACTATTTCAGCGCCCTCAAGGACTTGTCCGCAAAGGTAATGGCTGATCTTCGGAAGTTTGTTGAAGTCCTCGAGGACTTGCTGGACAACCCGAGTTCAATATCAACTGACGCTTCCGAAATTGTTCGATCATTGCCTGCCAAAGGTGGCTTTGACGGGAATGATATCGAAGTCCGCAGCATTGAAGTTTTGTTGGTCATGTTGCCAGGAACGGCAACGCGATATGTCGAACGCGAATTGCAGCAATGCGGCTACCGGGTCAGTCTGGTCTCCAATGTATTTGATGCCTTGCCGACAATTGTCCGAACCAAGCCGGATCTTGTTGTTATCTCAGGTGTCATGCAGGAACTGAACGGTATTGATCTGGCCATTGGATTATCTTCTATGCCAGCCACAAGGAATGTTCCAATCGCCCTGATAACAGCCTTGGGAGACGAAGATGGGTATCTCAGCTTATTGCCTGAAAATGTGCCCGTTATTCATAAAGGCGCGTCGTTCGCCGACGATCTGTTCAAGGCCCTGGACGACATGTTCCTGATCTGACGCCAGCCATTTGCGGCCAGACACTATTCGCCTCACATGACCTGCAGGCGGCTTTGATCAGCTGATTCTGTCAAAGCCAATAATTCCCTGGAGCGTTTCCAGGTTTATGGAAACGCAGCGTTGCTTTTAACTCAAGGTGTGCGCCAAATATTAATGCGGAAGCGATTCCGTTTATGTCGGATTCGCCCTAGATTGCCAGATATTCGTGGCGTAGTTCCTTGTTATCAAGAACTTCGGCGGCCGTGCCGTCAAATGCGACTTGCCCCATATCCAGAATAATTGCCCGATCCGCCAGATGAAGTGCTGCAATGGCATTTTGCTCAACGATGATGGTCGTCATGCCGTGCACTTTGATCTCTTCCAACGTTCGCTCAATCTCCTGGACAATAACCGGTGCCAGACCTTCATATGGCTCATCCAGCAACAGCAGCTTTACGTCTCTTGCCAACGCCCGGGCGACAGCAAGCATCTGCTGTTCGCCACCCGACAGCGTAATGCCCTCTTGCGTCCGGCGTTCGGCCAGGCGCGGGAACAGTTCAAACAATCGATCCTTTGACCAGCCCTTGGGCGGTGCAATCTGTGCGATATCGATGTTTTCCTCAACCGTCAGCCCTGGAATAATCCGGCGATCTTCCGGCACAAGCCCAACGCCATTGCGTGCTGCCTGGTGGACTTTCATATCGTGAAGAGGTTGGTGATCAAGCCAGATTTCGCCGTGCTTCAAGGCCGGGTCATCCAGACGGGCGATGGCGCGCAAGGTTGATGTCTTGCCCGCACCGTTGCGTCCCAGCAAGGCAATGATCTCGCCCTCGCGGACATCAAAACTGACACCCTGGACAATATAGCTTTCGCCATAATAGGCGTGGATATCCCAGACTGACAAAAATGCTGGCTGCGTACCTCTCGCCGGGATTGGCGTTGCCCCAGGTGCGGTGCCCGTAAATTGATCTTCGCCCAGCAGCGAACCCGGTTCATTGTCTTCATTGACATTCAGCGTGTGAATTTCAGCCGAGGTCATAGGTGCGCTCCTCCAAGGTATGCTTCCTGAACTTTGGCATTGCCGCGGATTTCCTCCGGCAGGCCCTCAACAATCGGGGTACCTTGCGCCATTACTGTGATCTTGTCAGCAAGTGAAAACACCACATGCATGTCATGTTCGATCACAACCATGGTAATCCCGCTGGCGGCTATGCCCTTGAGAAGATCAACTGTGGCATTTGTATCGGCCCGGGCCATACCAGCGGTTGGCTCATCCAACAGCAGCAATTTCGGGTCCTGCACAAGGCACATTGCCAGTTCGAGACGCCGTTTATCGCCCCGTGACAACGTTTCCGCAACAATTTTCAGTTTCTCACCAAGGCCAAGATCAGCCAGCATATTGGCGGCCTTGTCTTTGATGTCACTTTCCCGCCTGAGATCAGGCCATGCGTTCAAGGTGAAAGCACCATCACGTTTGGCAAAAGCCGGAATCATGACGTTCTCGAGCAAAGTCAATTCACCAAAAATCTCTGGTGTCTGAAATACACGGCTCACACCCGCCTGATTTATTTCATGCGGCGGTATCCCCAACAAGGATGTGCCATCAAAAATAACAGTACCTGTATCTGGCTTTAGGCGACCGACAAAGCAATTCAGCAATGTCGATTTTCCCGCACCGTTTGGCCCGATGATCGCATGAACCGTCGATTGTTCAATATCCAGATTGACGTCAGCCAGGGCTGCCAGTCCACCGAATCGCTTGTTGATATCTTTAACCTGAAGAATTCCCATGACCTGCCCCTATTCTGCCGGTGTGGCGAATTTGGCCGCCGGTTCTTTTTTGTCGCCGTCATCGCCGCCGCGTCGGAACAGCTTGCCAATCCTGCCAATGCCTTCCATCAGACCGCCCGGCAGAAAGACAACAATGACAACGAACAATGCGCCAAGTGTCAGATGCCAGCCTTCGCCGACAAACAACCCTGCAACAGCTGTAAAGACATGCTGCATGGGTTCCGGCATGAAGCTGAAGAAGCTGTTGAGAATACTGTCGTTCAGCGAGGAAAAAATGTTCTCAAAATATTTGATGGTAACGGCACCCAGGACAGGTCCTATCAAGGTCCCTGCTCCACCCAGAATGGTCATCAGCACGACTTCACCACCAACGGTCCATTGCATACGTTCTGCACCCGCCAATGGGTCGGTTACCGCCATCAATCCACCGGCCAGTCCGGCAAACATGCCTGAAATAACGAATGCTGCCAGGGTGTAGGGCCGTGTGTTCAGACCGGTATAGCTCATACGTTCCTGGTTCGATTTCACGGCCTTCAGCATAACGCCGAAGGGCGAGCGGAAAATGCGCAATGAAATGTAGAAACAAATGATCAGGACGACAGCACAGAAGTAGAAACCGCTGAAACCGGACATGGACAAGCCAAAAAAGTCAGTTGACGGTAAGCTGGTCTTGCTGACTTCCCTGAACATATTATCTATCACACGACTGTCGTTCAGGGTCAGTTGCAGGCCTGTTTCACCATTGGTGATCGGGGTCAGAACTGAATAGGCCAGATTGTAGGCCATCTGCGCAAAGGCAAGCGTCAGAATAGAGAAATAAATCCCTGAGCGGCGCAAGCTGATGACGCCGATCAACAAGGCAAACAATCCACCCATTAGCGTCGACAGGAAGATTGCTGGTACCACATTCACAGTCAGCAGTTTGAATGTCCAAACCGCCGTGTAAGACCCGACACCCAGAAAGGCTGCATGTCCAAAGGACAAATATCCGGTCAATCCAAAGAGGATGTTAAAGCCAATCGCAAAAATACCGAATATGGCGAATTTCTGCAGCAAGTCCGGATAGCCGGCACCCAGCGGGGCCATAATAATCGGCGCAAGCAATACAATTGCAATGAATCCAAGGAAGACAGGCAGGTCGCGTTTATTGACGAAGTTTTTCAACATGGTCTAGCTCTCCATCACGCCTTTGCGGCCCATCAGTCCACGCGGACGGACAAGCAGCGTTACCACCGCAACAAGATAGATGATAATCTGATCAATACCGGGGAATATGTTCTTCACTTCATTCAGGGATGCGAAGGACTGCAATATGCCGAGCAAGAAACCCGCGGCAACAGCGCCCGGTAAACTTCCCATGCCACCGACAACAACGACAACGAATGACAAGACGAGGAAATCCATGCCCATGTGATAATCCGGTGACAGGATAGGCGTGTACATAACGCCTGCCATCCCGGCAACTATGGCGGCCAACCCGAAGACAATTGTGAAACGACGATCAATATCGATACCCATTAATCCAACTGTCTCGCGGTCTGCCATCCCGGCACGAACAACCATGCCAAATGTCGTAAACTGCAAGAAGGAAAAGACGCCGGCAATGATAATCGCTGAAAACCCGAGGTAAACCATTCGCCACCAGGGATAAACCACAGCACCTGCATTCATGCCAAACCAGGCACCAACATCTGCGGACCCCGCGAAAATTTCAGGCGCTGGCTGCGGTATCGGGTTCGCGCCAAATATACTTTTGACGATTTCCTGCATCACAATGGCAAGACCAAATGTCACCAATATCTGATCGGCGTGGGGACGTTTGTAAAAATGTTTAATCAGTCCACGCTCAATCGCCACACCAATCAACAACATGATCGGAATGGCCAAAAGAATAGAAAGCGGAACAGAATATTCGAGTAGCACAGAACCAAATTCGCCGAACCACTTCTCGACATAGGGCGTTTTGATCTCCAGCGGCGTGCCCCAGGCTGTTTTTTTGATCGGGTCGAGAACAACCATCTGCAAATTGAGCAGGGATTTGAGCGTCACAGCACAAAATGCGCCAAGCATGAAAAGTGCACCATGAGCAAAATTGACAATGCCCAGTGTGCCAAATGTGAGTGTCAGGCCAAGAGCAATCAGGGCATATGCCCCGCCCTTGTCCAGTCCGTTCAACAATTGCAGCAGAATAACGTCCACGGCCGGCCCCTTTTGGTCAGGAAGATCATTCCTGGATATACAGGTTGTTAGCTAATAATGATATCAAATTGCATTTACAAAAAAACCGGCCGCCCGGAACGTCCAGGCGACCGGCAAGTTTTGACGTTACGCTTTGCCTGCGTTACAGGCACCAAGATTACCGCCAAAGATTTTGGGGTCATACTCGACTTGCGAACGTGGTGTCACTTCCACAACTTCCAGGATATCGAACTGGGAAGTCGGGTTTTCGTTACCCTTCACAACCAGAACATCCTTGAAGCACTGGTGATCGTCGGCACGATATTCGGTTGCGCCGTTACCGGCACCATCAAACTTGTGACCTTCAAGAGATTCGACAACGCCACAAGGGTTGAATGTACCGGCGCGCTCGCAGGCATCAGCATACATGATTGTCTGTACGTAACATGTGTGTGCAGCCTGTGATGGCGGGAAGCCATATTCCTGACCGAAGGATTTCACGAAGGCTTTTGAACCTGCATCCTGCAGCGACCAGTGCCAGTTTGTTGAACCGTAGATGCCTTTAACGTTCTTGCCAGCACCTTGAGCCATCAAACGAGAATACAAAGGCACGACAATGGTGAAGTCCTTGCCGTTGACGACCTTGTCACGCAGACCAAACTGAACAGCCTGGGTCAGTGAGTTGATCATGTCCTTGCCGTAGTGGTTCAGGATCAGTACGTCGGCACCAGAGTTCAGAACCGGTGTGATGTACTGCGAGAAGTCGCCAGCACCCAAAGGTGTACGGACAGCGTTAACAGTATTCCAGCCGATGGCCTCAGTAGAGTTCTTGATCGACTCTTCCTGTGTCCAGCCCCATGTGTAATCAGCTGTGAGGTGATAGGCGTTACGATCCTTGCCATAGCTTTTTTCAAGCACAGGAGCCAGAGCGGCACCAGACATGTAGGCGTTGAAGAAGTGACGGAAACCGTTGCGCTTCTTGTCCTTGCCTGTGGTGTCGTTTGAGTGGGTCAGACCAGCCATGAAAATCACGCCAGCTTCCTGACAGAGGCCTTGAACAGCAACAGCCACACCGGAGGACGAACCACCGGTAATCATCAGGGCACCATCTTTTTCGATCATGCGCTTGGCAGATGCACGGGCAGCATCAGACTTGGTCTGGGTGTCGCCTGTTACGTAAGCAACTTTCTTGCCAAGGATACCGTTACCCTTAAGCGAAAGTGGCTTGATGGTGTTCAGCATTCCGCCGTCACCTTCACCATTGATGTGCTTGACGGCCAGTTTATAGGCGCGCAGTTCGTCACCACCTTCATCAGCATAGGCACCGGTTTGCGGTACATTGAAACCCAGAGTTACCGAGCTGCCAGTAGGTGCGTTGGTAAAGTTCGCAGCATAAGCCTTGCTGTGAAAAAATGTTGGCATGGACAGGGCCACACCGGCAGCTGTACTGCCCTTCAATACTGTACGACGATTGACTGATAGTTTCTTCATCAAGAAGTCTCCCATAAGATTTGATGTCTGGATCGCCCTCGGCTATGCGCCGACGAATAATAAATTTTGCCTCCAGCCCTTCATCATCTGTAAATTTTCACAGTCATCTTTTCAATAATTACTTGAAAATGCTCATGTTTTTTGTCAATTTATGGAATGAACCGTAAGCCGGTTTGTAAATTTCTCGTTCTCAGGCTGGATTCACCAGCATTTACAGGAAGTTGTTCATGGCCAGAATCCCCCTCGGCCCAAAGATCAGAAGCCGACGCAAGGAACAGGGTCTGACCCAGGCCACCCTTGCCAGTGAGGTCGGCATTTCTGCCTCCTACATGAACCTGATCGAGCAGGACAAGCGCCAGATTGGAGGCTCCCTGCTCAATCGCCTGGCGGAAAAACTTGCTTATCCCATTGAAGAGTTGACCGGTGAATCCGATCGCCATGTGATTGAAGACCTCGAGGAAATTGCTGCCGACCCACTTTTGAGGCCCTTGATGATGGATGCAAGATCTGCTGCGGATCTGGCAGGAAAAAACCCGCTGTGGGCCAAGGCAATGGTAACTATCTACCGGGCTTATCTGGATCAGTCCCGCTCTGTGATGGCCCTGACGGATCGGCTAAACCAGGATCCTTTTCTGGCTGAAAGCGTTCATGCCATGCTCAGCCACGTCACCGCCATCCGCTCAACATCAGAAATACTGGATCAGGAGAATGAGCTTTCACCTGAACAGGCAGCCCGGTTTCACGGCATTCTGTCCAGCGAAAGCCAGAAATTGTCGGACGTCAGTATGACACTGAATACCTGGTTCGATGCCAGCAACATTGGCACACGATCTGAAACACCTACCGAAGAAGTGGAAGACCTGTTTTCGTCTCACAATAATTATTTCGCTGAACTGGAAACAGCTGCGACAGGCCTGAGCAAGAAAATTACCAAAGGCGAACGCGTCCTTGAAGGCGACATGTCAGAATTTGCCCGGCACAAGCTTGGGGTCCTGATCAATCATGAAGCAACGTTGCCTGCAGAAATCAGTCGTTTGGGTAAGCTGTCCGCCTGGGACCCTGACAACAAAACACTGACATTGTTGAGCACAGCAGCACCTGCAAACCGACGATTTCTCGTTGCGCGTTTAATTGCCGAACTCAGTCTGGGCGACAAGATTGACGCATTACTGGATAGTTCACCGGTTTTGACAACCGAAGCTTCAAGGGAAAGAGCCCGGCATGCGCTATCGGCATATACCGCCAGCGCTATGTTGCTTCCCTATGATAATTTCCTGGAAACAGCGCGTAGTGTCCGCTTTGACATCGATGCCCTGTGCCAGCAGTTTTCCGTAACTTATGAGCAGGTCTGCCAACGACTGGTCGCCTTGCGGCGTCAAGGAAACGAAGGTGTTCCTTTTGCCTTGATGCAAACCGACCCCTCTGGTTCGACCACTAAACGTTTTCCCCTGCCCCAACTGCCGCTGCCCCGACATGGCAGCGCCTGTCCGTTGTGGGCGATTTACAGCGCTTTCCAGACACCCGGCCGAACCGTCAGACAGATCGTCCGGTTTCCGGATCAAAGTCGCTTTGTCTTTGTTGCCCGCAGCATCGGCAAACTTTCTGTCACCTTTCATGAGCCGGAATTTATGCATTCCATTCTTCTGGCCTATGACGTTTTGTATGCTGATGATGTAGTTTATTCGGATGGTCTTGATCTGGGCCACGCCGATAATGTGACTGACGTTGGACCGAATTGTCGGCTATGCCCACGCGAAGACTGCCAGTTCCGTCAGGAGGACCCAATTCTACAAACGCTGGAGGCCACTGCCGTTCCCTGACGGGTGGCCCGAATAGCTAGCTGGTTGGCAGCCAGTTGCAATTACACTAACATCGCGCATTATCTAGTTTACTGACAGGTAAAATTTCATTTCAACAGGTTCAAACTCTGTGAGCAACGGCGAAGAAGCGGGCAAAGGTATCAGCATACTAATTGCTGAAGACGAGCCCAACATAGTTGAGTCGCTGACCTTCCTGCTGGAACGGGAAGGCTACGCCGTCAGTGCTGTTGGCGACGGCGACACAGCTCTGCGCATTTTACAACAAGCGCCTCCCGGCATGCTTATCCTTGATGTCATGTTGCCAGGTCGAAACGGTTTCGAAATCCTCAAGGCCATCCGTGCAAACGGAAGTCTGGCGAATTTACCTGTTATCATCCTGACGGCCAAAGGCCAGGAGAAGGATCGCAAGACGGCTCTGGATCTGGGCGCCAACGCTTTCATCACCAAACCCTTTTCGAACCAGGATCTGGTTAAGCAAATCAATCGCATCTCCGCCAACGAAGAATAGTATCGATGAACGGCTTGAAGCAAAAATTCGGTGATATGCAAGCCATCGTAACTGTGGTTGCCGTGCTGCTTATGATGCCGCCGATAATTCTGATCTTTAATGGCGCTGGATTTATCAATCAAATTCCGGTTGTTGTCGCCTTTATCTTCGGGGCCTGGCTGGTTCTGATCGTACTTACCTGGTGGCTGGTACGATTATCTGACGATAAAACGGATGAATTACCGCCACCTGCCCCTTCTGTTGATACTGCCCGGTAATGCTCTCCTCGCAACTGGTACTGTCGACTTCATTTGCCTATGTGGCCTTTCTGTTTTTGATTGCCTTTCTCAGTGACCGGGCTTCAAAGTCAGGCTCTACCGGGCTACTGCAATCACCTCTGGTCTACACGCTTTCGATATCAATTTATTGCACATCGTGGACGTTTTACGGTGCCGTTGGCTCGGCCGGTCGTAACGGCCTGGAGTTTGTGGCCATCTACCTGGGGCCCACCATGGTCTTTGTCGGTTGGTGGTGGTTCCTGCGCAAACTGGTCAAGATCGGGCGCAACCAGCGTGTAACATCCATCGCTGACCTGATCTCCTCCCGTTATGGCAAAAGCACCACCCTGGCCGTTCTGGCAACGCTGATCGCCGTTGTCGGCACAACGCCTTACATTGCCCTGCAGCTAAAGGCTGTGATCTCCAGCCTTGAAGTCATCACAGGCGCCACAGAAACATTTACTGCGACGCCAGATAATTTTGATGCCCGTATCAGGACCGCCTTTTGGGTGGCCACTGGTATGGCCATTTTCACCATTCTGTTTGGCACTCGCAATGTCGATGCGAACGAACGTCACCACGGTGTTGTCGCAGCCATTGCCGTGGAAGCTATCGTCAAACTTGTCGCTTTGCTGGCTGTCGGGATGTATGTCGTCTTTGCCATCGCAGACGGGCCGGGTGAATTGCTATCCAACCCCCGAATTACGGAAGTGATGAACACCAAGAATGTTTTCGGCGAACGCTGGATAACGCTCACTTTTCTTGCCGCAGCTGCAATCATCTGCCTGCCCCGTCAGTTCCACGTGACGGTTGTCGAAAATTCAGATGACAAACAGTTAAAGACCGCGGCCTGGATGTTTCCGCTTTATCTCTTTTTGATCAGCCTTTTTATCCTGCCGATTGCAGCCGCTGGATTGATGTTCCTGCCTGCAAATGCCAATCCTGACATGTTTGTGCTGACCTTGCCTCTGGCCAATGGCCAGGGTGGTTTGGCATTGCTCGCCTTCATTGGCGGTTTTTCTTCGGCAACATCGATGGTTGTTGTGGCGTCCATCGCGCTGTCGACGATGGTTTCCAATCACATTGTTATGCCCATCGCCCTGCGTCTGCCGTGGCTGCCTATGGATGCCAGCGGCGACGTCAAACGATTGATATTACTCAGTCGCCGCTTCAGCATCTGCCTCATCCTCGGGCTGGGATTCTTGTATTACCTTTTCAGTCACGAAGGCGGTGCGCTCGCCTCGATGGGCTTGATCGCCTTTGCCGGTGTGGCACAGTTCCTGCCAAGTATCATCGGCGGCCTTTTCTGGCGAAATGCGACAGCAAGAGGCGCAATTCTCGGGTTGTTGGGTGGATTTGCCGCGTGGGCATATACCCTGTTTCTGCCAAGTCTTGCCGGCACCGCAGAAATTACGGCATCGCTGATCACCAATGGTCCCTGGGGGATTGGCTGGCTGAAACCCGAAGCCCTGTTTGGATTGGAAGGCACTGATCCCCTCGTTCACGCCGTCGCCTGGAGTATGAGTATTAATGTCATTCTTTATGTTATTGGCTCTCTGTTTTCAGACGCGAAACCTCTTGAGAGGCTGCAGGCAACCTTGTTTGTCGACGTCTTCAAGCGAGACACGGGCAGTGAAATCCAGTTCATTGAACGCTCAGCCACGACAAGTGATTTGTTTACTTTGGCCCAACGCGTATTGGGACGCGATGAAGCCAGCAAGATTTTCGGTGCGGAACCTGTCGAAGGACACAACATTGAAATTGGAGCCGAGACGTCATTGATTTCCAGCCCGGAGTTCATTGCCCGGCTGGAACGTCGGTTTGCAGGAAACGTTGGTGCTGCATCCGCCCGGGCCTTGATATCCCGGGTTGTAACAGGTGAGCGCATCACTTTTGATGCCGTCATGAAAATTGTCGATGAAGCCCAACAAGTCATTGAATACAGTCACCAGCTTGAAGAAAAATCGACGGAACTGGAACAAACAGCAAGCCAGTTGCGTGATGCCAATGAGCAATTGACCCAGATCGACCAGCAGAAAGATGATTTTCTCAGTCAGGTCAGTCATGAAATGCGCACACCCATGACGTCGATACGATCTTTCAGTGATATTCTCAGCAATGCCGACGATTTGGGTGACGAGCAATCACAACGCTATCTCGGCATTATTTCAAACGAAAGTGAGCGCCTCACGCGATTGTTGGACGAAATTCTGGAAGCAAACCGTCTGGAAAGAGGTGAACTGACCTTGAATATCGAAACGGTTCACGCGGATGAAGTTCTTGCTCGCGGGATCGATACTTGTCAGGGATTAGCCAATCAATCCGGCGTTTCGATCAGGAGATCAGGTAACACTGAACAGATTATGGTCAGTGTCGACCCTGACCGACTATGTCAGATATTTATCAATATCCTAAGCAACGCCATCAAATACAATTCCTCAACCGAACCGATCGTTGATATAAAAAGCTATATCACAGGCGGTAACTACGTGGTCGAATTTACAGATAATGGACCCGGTGTTCCTGTCGCCGATGGAGAACGTATTTTCGGAAAATTCACGCGCCTGGAAGCCTCTGCCAGTGATCGACCGGGCTCAGGACTCGGTCTATCCATTGGCCGCGAACTGGCTCGGAAATTTGGTGGTGATTTGCGCCTGGTTTCCGGCCCCGACACAGGTGCCCGTTTCGTCCTGACTGTACCCGCAGTCTGAAAGTTCTAGTTAGGGCGATTCCGATTTAAACGGAATCGTTTCTGCATTAATATGAAGTAGTTTCGACCTGATCTGACACCGCTCCTTGCAAAAGGAGAGGGTTACCGGTTTTGATAACGGTGCAAATAAAATTATCGAAACACAATCGAAAGGTAACCCTCATGTTACAGAATAGCGAAAAGATCATCAGTCATAAAGTCGGCCTTCTGAATTTGGCCGAAGAACTCGGCAACGTCTCGAAGGCCTGCCAGATCATGGGTTTTTCACGAGACACGTTTTACCGCTACCGCAGTGCCGTGGAAGACGGTGGTGTTGAGGCGCTGCTGGAACGACCACGACGCTCCCCGAACCTGAAGAACAGGGTCGATCTGGAAACAGAGACCACAGTTGTCGACTATGCCATTGAATATCCGGCCCACGGCCAGGTCCGGGTCAGCAATGAGTTGCGCAAGCGCGGTGTGTTTGTCTCGCCCAGCGGTGTGCGTTCGATCTGGCTGCGTCATGACCTTGCCAACTTCAAACAACGCCTGAAAGCCCTTGAGGCCAAAGTAGCCGAAGACGGCATCATCCTCACCGAAGCTCAGGTCCAGGCGCTGGAGAAGAAGAAACTGGATGACGAGGCCTGGGGCGAGATCGAGACGCAACATCCCGGCTACCTTGGCTCACAGGACACATTCTACGTTGGAACCCTGAAGGGCGTTGGCCGGATTTATCAGCAGACCTATGTCGACACCTACGCCAAAACGGCTCAGGCGAAGCTCTACAAAACCAAGACGCCAATCACCGCTGCAGACATACTGAATGACAAGGTTCTGCCGTTCCATGAAGATAATGACCTGCCGGTGTTACGCATCCTGACAGACCGGGGCACGGAATATTGTGGTCGTGTAGATCGCCATGATTACCAGCTGTTCCTAGCCATCAACGATATTGAGCACACGAAGACGAAGGTGAAATCACCCCAGACCAACGGCATCTGTGAGCGTTTCCACAAGACCATCCTGCAGGAGTTTTACCAAGTCGCCTTCCGCAGAAAGATTTACGAGACAATTGAACAGTTGCAAATCGATCTGGACGAGTGGATTGATTACTATAACAATGAACGCACCCATCAGGGCAAAGTCTGCGAGGGCCGCACGCCCATGCAAACCCTGGAGGATGGTAAACGTATCTGGAAGGAAAAGTTTATAGACCAAACTTGACCTGACAGACGCCGCGTCAAAATCGGTAACTGTCAGATCAGGTCTGAATTACTACAATTAATAATTGGCGCGCACCTTGAGTTAAAAGCAACGCTGCGTTTCCGTTAAACCCGGAAACGCTCTGATATATCAGAGGTAGCTCTTTACCTCCCGGCTCATGACGACCTTGCCTTCACGCCAAAGAGCCTCGTGATTTGCCTCGATTGAACGCAAGTCATAGAGATAATTCACCATAATGCCTTCGGACTGGGCCTTGCCACGTTTTGAAGTATCCCCCATCCAGTTGATCCGTTCCAGTCTCGCACCGTTCCCAAGATGAAACCGGGCAACCGGATCAAGCGGTAATTCTCGCCGTTTCTCCTTACACAGATAGTGTGCACATTGTTTCATCAGAACCTTGCGTTCGGCATCGTCGGATGGTTCCCCTGTTTCCTTATCCACCGGATTTGACTTGCGCCACTGGTTAAAACCCGGAACTGGTGACAAGGTTGAAAACGTTTTTATATGCGGCAATTCTGATTTCAATTCAGCCGCCACCTGCTTGATCAGAAAATTGCCGAACGAAATACCTTTCAGGCCTTCCTGGCAATTGCTAATGGAGTAGAAAATAGCGGTGTCTGCCTGATTCTGACGCTCAGTTGCCCCTTCCGCTTCATCCTGGAGCAATGTCTGAACCGAACTTGCCAATCCCTTGGTCAGTGCAACCTCAACGAAGATCAACGGATCACCTGGGAGTGCTGGATGAAAGAAGGCGTAGCATCTCCGATCAGCTTCGAGACGGCGTCTGAGATCATCCCAGCCCGTGATCGCGTGCACCGCTTCATAGGCGATCAGCTTTTCCAGAACGGCAGCTGGTGTATCCCAGGATATTTGTTCAAGGTGCAAAAAGCCGCGGTTAAACCAGGATTTGAACAGATGTACAAAATCAGCGTCGACGACCTTCAGGGAAGGGTCGTCATTCAACCATCGCTGAAGTTCCTTGCGCATTTGAACCAGAGCGACAGTACCGCCCGGAGCCATATTCAGGGCCCGAATAAGATGCTGCCTTGGTGTCTCCACAACACGTTCGAGCTTGAGTCGGTTTTCGGCACTGGCATCTGAGAGAAACGTCTGGATGGCATCCCGCAGTTTCTCGGAATCCGGCTCAAACTTGCTTTTCAGAGTCTGGAAAAAATACGCCTTGTCCTCATCTGAAAAACCCTGGTATCGATCCAGTACTTCACGGGCCAGTGCTGTACCCAAAGCTTCGCCTTTTTGGCCCAGCAAACTGTGACAAAGCTCCAGCATTGTGGTCTTGTTTTGCAACAACAGCGGCTTGCGCCCACCGTACAACAGCTCACGACCGGCATCGGCAATGGACGTGACCATGCTTTCAAACATTTGTAGCCTCTTGGATCAGATTTCGTGAATTCATATATGGGAAGTTACTACAATTTTCCTACCCACCCAATTCTACTTTGCCAGCGAAAATACATTTTCTTGTTGAATGCAGCGCCTCATGACGAATATCGGTCATGATAAAAAGATGTCCGTGCTGACAACGATGCGACAACCCTTGCTGTGCTTTCAATTGAATTGTAATAGTAAACAAAATCGGATCTTTGAGCAGGATTGATACCTCACCCAACATCCTCACCGGACTGGCACAAATATCTCCGATCTGATCCGACAACTATTCTTCATTCGCCTTGTGAGCATTTTCATGAACCAAAATTTATATGCCCTGATTCAAAGTCGTATTCCCGCGGACACGTTAAAGCCGTTTCTGGTTTTACCAACAGGCAGAACTGTTTCCTATGCAGATATGGATTACTGGTCAGCGAAATTTGCTACGGTGTTGGCTGATGCAGGCGTATCACCCGGTGATCGTGTTGTCGTGCAGACAGACAAGTCGCCGGAAGCCGTCATGCTATATCTGGCATGTTTGCGGGTAGGCGGCATCTACATTCCCCTGAACACCGCCTATACGCCATCAGAGGTCGAATATTTTCTGAATGATGCTGAACCGGTTGTTTTGGTCTGTCGCCCCAAATCGCTTGAGGCGTTGTCAGACATCGCAACACACGCCGCCGTAAAACAAACTTTCGTCATGGACGCAGATGGCAGCGGTACGTTGACAGAGGCGGCAGCTGTAGCCGCGCCCATCGAAGACATCGTTGAGTGCGAGACGGATGATCTGGCCGCCATCCTGTACACGTCAGGTACAACCGGACGTTCCAAGGGTGCCATGCTGAGCCACGGAAACCTGTCGTCCAATGCCCGGACCTTGCATCGTCTATGGGCATTTGAAGATAGCGATGTTTTGTTGCATGCCCTGCCTATCTACCATGTCCATGGATTGTTCGTCGCATTGCATTGTGCGTTGATGAATGGATCAACCATTCATTTCCTCGACAAGTTCGATCCGGAGACTGTGATTCGATTGTTGCCCACTTCTACTGTGATGATGGGCGTGCCCACTTTTTACACCCGATTGCTGGACGAACCCGGATTTACTTCTGACGTTAGTAAAAACATCAGACTGTTTGTGTCGGGGTCCGCACCGATGTTGGCTGAAACCCATGTTCAGTTCACCGAACGAACCGGCCACAAGATATTGGAACGCTACGGCATGACTGAAGGTGGCATGATCACCTCCAATCCTTATGACGGGGACCGGGTTCCGGGTACTGTCGGTCCGGCCCTGCCTGATGTCGAGGTGCGGATTTGTAACAAGGAGGGAACGCCGGTGGCTGCTGGTGAAATAGGTGTGCTGGAATACAAGGGGCCAAACCTGTTCAAGGGATATTGGCGCATGCCGGACAAGACCGCCGAAGAATTCCGGGCGGATGGATACTTTATCTCAGGCGACAATGCCATCATGGATGCGGAAGGTCGTGTCTCTATTGTTGGTCGTGACAAGGACCTGATCATCACCGGTGGCTACAACGTTTACCCGAAGGAAATTGAAATCGAAATCGATCAGATGGACGGTGTCATCGAATCTGCCGTCATCGGTCTGCCGCATAAGGATTTTGGCGAAGGTGTAACAGCTGTGGTTGTGGCACAAGCAGAAGCAAGTGTATCGGAGAAGGATATTGTTGACGCCTTGAAAGGCAAGCTTGCCCGTTTCAAGCAACCCAAAAAGGTTTATTTTGTATCTGAGTTGCCACGAAATGCGATGGGCAAAGTCCAGAAAAATGCCCTGCGGGAAACCTACGCAGGAACCTACGGCTCCTGATCCGGCTCTGTTTCTTCTGCCGCAAGTTCAGTAACCAGGTCTTCGAAGCTCTCCTGAATTTCTTCTGCGTCAGCTTCACTGGCTGCCAGCAGTTCTTCAAGCTCGAACTCCGGGTTCATGACGGCACTCATGGGGGTTGGTGCCATAATCACAAAATCATTTGTATCTTCGGTGGCAATTGCCTGACGCTGTGTTGATCGCCATACACCAAATATGCAAATCAGCGCCATCGATATTGCGATCGACTGAAAAAATGCCTGATCACCCAGAACATCCATTGCCAGTGCCGTTATCGGCGCACCGAGGCTGGATCCGATCGACATGGCAAGTACCAGAGTCCCACTGGCAGCAACCATTTGACCCGGATTGAGGTAATCGTTGGTGTGGGCAATACACAAAGCATACAAAGGCGTCGACACCCCGCCAATCAATGCGATCAGAAAATACAGCATCCAGCCTGTCCCATCGTACCTGCTGGCAATAAATGAGACCACCACACCTGCAGCACAGGTTCCGATGATCACCTGACGTCGACCAACTATGTCTGACAATCGACCGATAGGAAGCTGTAACAACGCCCCGCCAAGGACAAGCGCTCCCATAAAGAACGAAATTTCCTTTACCGATAATCCAATGTTGGCTGCGTAAACAGCGCCCATGCCAAAAATTGCGCCCATCGTCAGCCCGTTGACCAACATGCCCATCACACCCAGTGGAGACACGCGATAGAGCTGCAACAGATTAACTGATTCGGAGGTCTCAAAATCTGGTGCCTTGCTGACAGAAAGCAAAATCGGAATAACAGCAAAGCTGACCAATACAGAAATCAGCACAAATAATTCGTAACTGGAGGGATTGGCGATGTTCAGCATGAATTGCCCACCCGCCAAACCAGCGAGAGATATCAACATATAAAAACTGAGAAGCTGTCCCCGGGTTTCATTTTCAGACGCATCGTTGAGCCAGCTTTCGGCAACTATATAGAGACCAGCATAGGCGAACCCGGTAACGAAGCGCATGGCCCACCAGGTCCAGGGTTCGATGACAACGACATGAACCAGGATGGATGTAGATGCCAGCGATGCCATGGCGCCGAAGCTGCGAATGTGGCCAACCCGGGCAACAATACCAGGCACCACCGTTGATCCAACCAACAGTCCAATAAAATAACCCGACATGACCAGCCCGGTGGCGGTCACACCGAAACCTTCCATCGACGCCCGAAGGCCCAGCAACGATCCCTGCAGACCGTTACCCAGCATGATCAGGCCCAGGCCCAGGAACAAAGCCCAGCTATTGGAAATCACCTTGAACACTTAGTTCGACTTTCAGATAGTTTCGCGGAATTCGCTTATGCCTCAAGGCAAGCCCTTGCACAAGCAGGAAATTTCACATGCCCAGAACCAATAGAAATTTGTTGAATCTTTTCAGGTAGTAGCCCTTGCGTATTCCCGACAAAATCAAGTTCAATCGTCCACATTCTCTTGGAAACCCGGCAAACGGATATGGCAATGAACGTCAAGTCAACTTCAACCAACCCTCAAACATATGAACTTGCTATTGTTGGCGGCGATGGTATCGGCCCCGAAGTCTGCGGCGCTGCCTTGCAGGTAATCAAGGCAGCTGTTGGGTCAAACCGGGTATTGACCTGTATCGATTATGAGGCTGGCGCTGATTGCTACACCCGAACGGGTATCGCCTTCCCGGACGAAACACTGGAGGGCTGCAAGAAGGCTGATGCCATATTGCACGGTGCCGCCGGATTGCCAGGGGTTCTCTATCCTGATGGCACGGAAGCGGGTCAGGATTTCACCTTGCAACTGCGCATGGCCCTGGACCTCTACGCCAATGTCAGACCGATCAAATTGTATGACGGTGTCTCCTCTGCCTTGAAGGGACGTGGCCCCGGCGATATCGACTACGTCATCGTTCGGGAAAATACAGAGGGACTGTATGCCTCCCGCGGCGGCGGCGTCGTCCTCGGTGATGAGGTCGCGACGGATATCCTTATGGTCACCCGGAAAGGCGTTGAGCGAATAGTTCGTTTTGCTGCTGAACTCGCACGAAGCAGGAACGGTGCCCCGGCAGATGGCGTTCGTCGGGTTACAATTGTTGATAAATCAAACGTGCTGAGAAGTTTTGCCCTTTTCCGCAAAATCGCCGACCGCGTTATGGAAGAATATCCCGACATCGAAGTTGATTACGCCCTGACAGACGCCATGGCTGTTTACATGATCGAGCGCCCCGATACATTCGATGTCGTCGTAACGGAGAACTTTGTAGGCGACCTGCTATCAGACCTCGGTGCTGCGACAATCGGTGGCATGGGTATGGCAGCCGCGGCTGAGATCGGTGACAGATTTGGATATTTCCAGGCATCCCATGGCACCGCCCCTGACATCGCCGGCAAAGGCATCGCCAACCCGATTGCCACTATTCTGTCCGGAGCCTGGATGCTGGAATGGCTGGGGCAAAAGAACAACGACAATTTTCTGATTGAAGCAGCCAACCGGATCAGGCGCTCAACAAGTAGTACCTTGATATCGGGCGACGCCCTGACAACGGATACCGGGGGCACAGCCAGTACGGCGGATTGCGTCAAGGCAATCATCGACAGTCTCGCACACGATGGATAATGCCAAATCTGTTTATTGACGCAGTGTCATCTTGCGACCACTGACTTCGAAAGAAGCAAGACGCCCCAGAAACGACATGCCGAGGAGTGAACTATTCACATCTTCTTTGTTGATAGAAACGGTCACATCGCGAAATTCAATTGGCCCGATGGACAAACTATCCAGACGCCAACGGGCACCACGACCTATTCCGTTCGCCGTTTCAAAAAACAATGAATATTCCAGCGTCGCGAGATCCACACCTAGTCGACGTGCATCATCCGGGCTCAATGATATGCCGGTCGCACCGGTATCAACCAGAAATCTGACAGTTGTTCCATTCGCCAGACCGCTGGCGTGAAATTGCCCGTCATCCCCTTTGATCAAAGTGATGACACCTTCTGCCGTAACGACTGGGCGTGCCGGAAGAAGTTCCGACAGGACCCTTGTTCCAGCCATTTTGATTTCTTCCTGAAAACTGTAACCAAGAATTAATGCTGCTGCCACGCCGATCCAGATACTGATGTTTCTGACTGTTTCACCGAAATTAATTTGTCGGGTGGCCAGCAAGCCGCTCGAAATCAGCGCCAACAAAGAAATACCGTGGACGAAACTCATTTGATCTCCCCAGGAAGAAAGACTTCCGGGAAAATAGTCGTTCAAAAACCAGAGGGAAATTGCACTGGATAGCAATAATGCCAGAAACACCCAGACACCAACCCGCATACCATTGCGTTTATGACGAGGAGTTTTGCGCAGGGACTTACCTCCGTCTGGCATTTTCAAGATACTTTTTCAGGTCGATTGCAGTCATAACAGATCATTTTCCTGTATTGAATTAATGTCCAAAATGAAGAAGTGTATCTTGTATTGTTATTCTAATATAACGTAACTTTTTTCGGGATTTTTTTACAACTTTGTTCTATATATAGTTGTCAAAGGACAATTGTAACAATCATGACCAACAATCCAGATCAATACAGGGCTGCTGTGAACGCTGCTGGAAGCCTGTCCCGGGTTCGGGAACGGCTTGAGCGCGTCGACGGTGCCGTTGACTGGTCCCGGTTTGACAAATATCTGAGATGGTTGAAAACAGACTTTTCTGCCGGTGAAGGGTATGATCCTGTCCTTTTGTTTAAAGCCATGTTGGTCCTGCATTGGCATGCCTTTACGGCACCGGAGTTCGACCATGCGATTGAAGACAGTGTTGCGATCCGGAAATTTGTTGGCATAAAACAGGGTGACGTGGGTCCCCGGCATATTACAGTGAACGCCTTTCGGCGCTTTCTTGTTGATCGAGGCACAGCCGGAGAAGCCCTCGCAGAGCTTCATCAGCAATTGTCACAAAATGGATTTCTGACTGTCGATTCCAATGATACCGAGGCCCCGGCTGACGGATCGTCCGAACCATTATTTCCGCTGGCCAACGATGTCCGAATGGCGCGTCCACCGGCATGGGTAGCGATTGAAAAAAACTTCCTCGACTATTGGGCATCGCTCGGCACTAACGGGGAGGTTCCATCAATTCCTATTGCTGACATTGGTGATGTCCCCGAGAATCTGAAATCCTATTTCGTAACATTAACGGCTCAGGAAGATGACTTCAGCTTTGAATTTGTCGGCCCAAAAATCATAACCCAAAACCAGGGTGACCTCCTGGGCACCACAATCGGTGCCAGGGCGCGCAGAAATATTTTGGCCTACGGCCATGCCGGAGTTCAGGACGAATTGATATCCATCTGCCGGGCAGCAGTCGCGAGAGCCCGGCCCGTAGCGACATCCACGTGTTTTTTCAATGCCATGGGCAACAGACGAAATCTCTGGGCCATATTTGCACAGGTAACGGACAGCGCGTCAGGTGAAGTCGGCTTGATTGGTGCGGCCTTGATTGCCGAAGTAGATCAGGTCGAGCCGAAAATACCTGAAATTGCGGCCTCGAAAATGTCGATGCTGCCTGTAGAAATTGATCCTTTTTCGCTTGAAACCGATTTTCGTGCCCTGGGTCCACCTGAATGGATCAAAATTGAATCGATTTTTCTTGATTATTGGAATGAGCAGCGCGGCATACACAAAACGCCGATGACATCAAATATGAAGTTATCCGCATTGGCAGAACTTGAGCCTTATCTGACGCTGACGCGGGTGATCAAGGACAAGGGTTTCCAATATGAGATGATCGGCGATCACATTCAGATAGAGAATGAAGGCAATGCCACCGGGCAGTTCATTGCGGAGAAGCGTGATTTCAACGTGCGGGAATTCGGCCACGGTGGTCTGCAAGAAGAACTTGCATCAGTATTCACCCGTGCCGTTGCGCAACTACAGCCCGTTGGCACAAACACATACTATGTTAACTCAGGCGGCAGCCGTTGCCAGATGTGGACAATACATGCGCCCATGTCCGATGAATTCGGCGAAGTTTGCATGTTGCTTGGCGTTACCCTGATCAAAAAAGTTTCTATAAACTAAAGCGGCACCGGATTTAACAGAAATGCCGCATTGTTTCGAACACAGCAAGTAAATTTCATTCAAGCGACCAGGCATCAGGCAGCCATAGCCTGATCCTCAACTGCCAGCCAGTTCCTCATCAAGTTATTGGTTTGATCCGCCTGCTCCATCGTTATCATGTGGGCTGCATCTTCAATTGTATGAAACACAGCACCTGGAATTGCGTTAGCCATTTTTCGCTGAACAGATGGACGCGTTACCATGTCCCGTTTTCCGGCCAGAACCAGTGTCGGACATGATATCTTCCCAAGTATATTTCGATAGTCTTTCCGATGGGTTGCGGCCAGTTGGTGCTGACAAAATGCCGCCTGACCAACTTCAAATGCCTGCTTTTCCATCAACTTCACAACTTCCCCGCCGCGACTATTCTTGACCACAAACCGCGGTGCACTTTCGCGAATCATGGACAGGTATCCCATTCTTTCCGCGTCCTCCGTCATGACCACACGTCGTTTGGCGACTTGCTCGGTTTCCGCTTCACAGGTTGTGCTGAAGAGGCCTATTTGCAGCACACGATTCGGTGCCAGCCGATACATTTCAAAGCACAAATATCCACCCATAGAATGACCTGCAACGGCAAACCTTGGGGGGGCATTTGCGAGTATCTCTTTTGCCATTTGTTCAAGGTCATCATAAGCCGGAAGAGGTGTCACCCAGCAATCAGCGATATCGGACAAACCATTGACCTGGTCCTCCCACATCAGTCGTGTACTGACCAATCCCGGGATCAATAAAAGGGGGATTTTATTTGCCATGATCATTTTCTCCAGAGTAATCGCGCACTCATTGCGCATGCGTCTGGTTAATCATGCCGCTTCAGATAGAAAAATTCTATTAAAATTCGACCAATTTCAATTTGTCTGGTTGACAAGCGAATGCGGGGTTGTATCGAAATCACCCCCCGCACCAGAAAAATCTGCGGAATTTGATATGTTTCCGGCTCACTATTGAGAACCAGCTAGTAGCCGTCAGCTACGTGGCGTCGCACCTGCCTGGGTCAGTAATTGTTCGAGTGCTTCATATTGTTGGGCCCCCACAACACCATAGCCACCGGAGACAAATGTAGGTACGCCGGTAACGCCATAGGCTCTCGATTTATCCCAGTCCTTATCGACAGCGTCGCTGAAACTACGGCTTTTCAATACTTCGGCAGCCTGGTCGCGCGGCAATCCGGCAGCCTCGATTATTTCCAGAAGCGAATCGACATCAGCGAGATTTCTTCCATCGACAAAATAGGCTTTGTTCATGGCGTCATGGATTACATCACCATCATCCAGTGTCTCAGCCCATTTACCAAGTTCCTGGGCAAGACGGCTGTTGTAGGTATGAGTGCGTTGGCCATAGGCCAGGCCTTCCTCATCCATCAACCCCTTCATCCGATTGAACATGGCCTCGAGATCCATGTCGCGACCGGCAAAGAGTTGTTCCAGAGATTGACCTTCCATAGGCGTCTCCGGATGCAAGGGAAAATGAACCCACTGCACTTCGATATCAAAATTCCGCTTCAGTTTTTCTATACGCCCGGTACAGAGATAACACCACGGTCAAACGTAATCGGAAAAAATTTCCAGAATAACAGGCTCTGACATCCCTGCTCCCCATTCAGTAAAGTATCATTTCACTTTCACAAGACAAGCGGCGCGGTGTGCGAACCACCCGCAAATCCTGAACAACAATGACATGCTTGCCTGCTGGCAACAACCCGGTCGCAGCCATGATCTGATCAGCTAAACGTTATCTCCGGGCCGACGAGGAATGCGAACATCCCGGTGGACATAGACGCTGATCAGAAGACCAAAACCTATCAGGATCGTCATCATGGCTGTGCCGCCGTAAGAAACAAGCGGCAGAGGGACACCGACTACCGGCACAAGGCCTGTGACCATGGCGATGTTGATGAAGACATACAGGAAAAACGTCACTGTTATGCCCATCGCAACCAGGCGACCAAAATGATTGCGTGAACGCAAGGCGATAGCGATGCCATAGGTAATGATCACAACATACAGACCAAGCAAGACCAAACCGCCGGTCAAGCCAAATTCTTCAGCCAGAGAAGTGAAAATAAAATCGGTTTGTTTCTCAGGTAAAAAATTCAAATAACTCTGGGTGCCCTGCATATATCCCCGGCCTGCCAAACCGCCAGAACCAAGGGCGATCTTGGACTGCAAAATATGATATCCAGCGCCCAATGGATCACGTTCCGGATTAAGGAATGTAAGAATTCTGGCTTTCTGATATGTGTGCAAATAGGACCAGGCAAAGGGCGTTGCAGCAGCAACAGCTGCAAAGACAAAGCCGAATATCCAGAGCCGAACCCCCGCCATCATGAATATTGCGCCCGATCCCATGACAATTAACAAGGCTGTTCCCAGGTCGGGCTGGCGCAGAACCAGTGCGACGGGTGCCAACATCATCAACAAAGGTGGTAGCAACCAACGAAAACGCTCCACCTCGTCCAGCGACAATCCGTGAAAATATCGGGCGAGAGCCAGGACCATCGCGATCTTCATGACTTCTGAAGGCTGCAACTGGAATACCCCGAGATCAACCCAGCGCTGGGCACCCATGCCAACAGAACCAATAAATTCAACAGCGATCAGAAGCCCCAGGGCAATGGCGTAGATGACATAGGCATAGCGCATCCAGAACCGGACATCGACCAGAGCCACAAGAAACATCAGAACCAGACCCATGCCAAAGCGGGTCATTTGGCGTTTCACCCACGGATCCATGCTACCGCCTGCAACGGAATACAGCATGCCAAATCCAATCGCTGCAGTCGCCGAAATAAGCAACACAAGTATCCAGTTTATGTTCCAGATTTTCTGACCGAGTGTTAACTGAACGTCTGTCAATCCGGGGCCATCATGGATCAGCATAAGTAGAAAACCATATCAGCCCTCCTCTTTTTCCTTGCGCCGCACAGCGACTGTGCCGGTCGGTGGCGTGCGCGCAGGATCACGGTTTTGAGTAGCTGTCAGCACGTCCCTGGCAATCGGGGCAGCAACGGAAGAGCCCCCACCACCATGTTCAACGACGACAGCAATCGCGTAACGTGGTGCTTCAACCGGTGCGAAGGCGACAAACAACGCGTGATCACGCTCTTTCCACAATCGCTCCTTGTTCTTGAGGACGCGCGTGTCACGTTCATATTTGCTGATCCGTCTGACTTGCGCTGTACCGGATTTGCCTGCCATGGCCTTCGTCGGGTCTTTGATCCGTGCCCTGAAGGCCGTGCCGGTTGTTGAATTGGTAACACGCCGCATTCCTTCCAGAACGAGGGACAAAGCATGTTCGGACAAACCAAGAGATTTATTTTCTTCAATGTCCGCCGCTGGCTGGTCTCCTGATTCAGCGTCTGCCGTTTCTTCAGTTGCAGGTGAGTACATCAATCGCGGGCGAACACGTTTGCCGCCATTGGCTAATTGGGCAGTCATCATGGCCAGTTGTAGCGGTGTCGTCAGCAAATGCCCCTGTCCAATGCCAACGTTCAGGGTTTCCCCACCTTGCCAGGGTTCACCAATGGTTGCCAGTTTCCACTCTTTTGTGGGCACCAACCCGGAACGCTCTCCACCAACACCGATACCAGTTGGCTCACCAAGCCCAAAGCGTTCTGCCATGGCTGCAATTCGGTTGATGCCTGTTTTCCTGGCAATTTCATAAAAATAGACATCGCAGGAATGCTCAATGGCGCTGACCAAATTCTGCAACCCGTGCCCTTGTTTCTTCCAGCAGTGAAAAGTGTGATTGCCGAGCTTCACTTTGCCAGTGCAAAAAGTCTGGAAATCTTCTGTGATAACACCTGCTTCCAGGGCTGCCAGTGCGACGATCATCTTGAACGTAGACCCAGGAGGGTAGTGGGATCCTCTAGAGTCGACCTGCAGGCATGCAAGCTTGAGTATTCTATAGTCTCACCTAAATAGCTTGGCGTAAT
>ENA-OUVH01000034-OUVH01000034.1-marine-metagenome-genome-assembly--contig:-NODE-34-length-47510-cov-19.157000_pt1 | contig 47510 bp, 55 predicted proteins | sample MGYA00237975_ERZ584526 | MGnify/ENA primary metagenome ERZ584526 (study PRJEB26544, sample SAMN05421971) | marine metagenome | isolation source: Line P, North Pacific Ocean | place: Canada:British... | reverse complement strand
GAAAGGCCAAACAAGAACACGGTTGCAAAAACCGTGCCCTTAAATATTGAATCTCTATTCAGAACACTTTCTTAAATTGTCATTTGGCATATTACGAACAATTCCGCGTAAAAACGTTCTGTTACGCTAAACCCTTATCCAGCAGGCTTTCAAGGATGTAAACCATAACACTCTGCGAACTAGTGTTACATTGCGTGTAGCTTTGAGTGGGCAACTTTGTGTACACTTTTGTGTACCCAAAAACAAAAATGTGTACCCATTCAATGATCACCGACACAAAGCTCAGGAAGGCGCTCGGCAAGAAAAGAGATGATATCGAGATTATTTCTGATTCGCACGGGCTCAACGCCAGAATCAGCCAGGCCGGAAAAATATCATTTTTCTATCGGTATCGCTGGGCCGGTAAAGCGGTAAAACTCAATGTTGGTGATTATCCTGCAATGAGTATCACCCAGGCAAGAGAGCGTCGCCAACAATTCAGAAACTGGTTAACTGAGGGACTGGATCCGCGAGAGCAGGTGAAGCTGGATAAGCAGACCCGACAGGAAGCGATGTCCGTTGCCGAAGCGTTCAATTACTGGATTGAAAGGCACTGTATCGCTAACGGGCTAGTTAAAGTCGATTACTATCGCCAGGTGTTTGAGAAACATATCGCCGAACCGATGAAGAATGTCAAAGTCGATAACACAGCGAAAATGCACTGGATCAACGTCTTCGATTCTATAGAAAGCAGGGTGATGGCTCATTACATGCTTTCGCTGTGCAAACGGGCGTTTAGGTTCTGCGTTAACAGAAGTGTGATCGCCTCAAACCCACTCGAGGGATTACTGCCATCTGATGTCGGGCAAAAGCCTAAAAAGAGAACTCGCAGGATGGACGATGACGATCTGCGCAAAATCTATCAGTGGTTGAAAAGCCATATGTCGATAGAGTCCGTTTTCCTGGTGAAATTTATTATGCTTACCGGATGCCGTACGGCTGAGATTCGACTTAGTGAGAGATCATGGTTTCGATTGGATGATAATGAGTGGGTCGTGCCTGCGGGCAGTTATAAAACTCGGGTACATATTAGAAGGGGACTCTCAGACGCCGCCGTTAACCTGGTCAGAAATCACCTCAAGAAAATAAACACCAATCACCTGGTGACTTCACAACGTAAAATTGATGGCGGGATCAAAGATTCGCCCGTTCATTCACCTGTGGCATCCAATTACGCCCGTTCTATTTGGAATGGAACAGGTATGGCAGAGTGGTCGCTTCATGATATGAGGCGGACGATAGCCACAAATCTCTCTGAGTTAGGTTGCCCGCCGCACGTAATTGAAAAGCTGCTCGGGCATCAGATGGTGGGGGTTATGGCGCATTACAACCTTCATGACTATATCGATGATCAGAAACACTGGCTCCGCGTTTGGCAGAGCCATCTTGAAGAGATCATCGGAGAGCCCTTCAGTTAATTTATCTTCTTTTTATCCTCCCACTCTTTGATTGACTCAGAGCGCCAGCGGTTAGGGTTGCCGGGCCAGTCAGGGGGTGGGAACGGGCATACGAAGCCCCGAGGCATTGTGTCTGCACTTTGCCATGACCAAAGGGTTTTGCGTGAAATTTTGTAGCGACTGGTCAGGTCTGACGTTACCAAAATATCATCCATAGCTCTCTCCAGTTGCCCGTTCGGGCCATTCAAAATCTTTTTCAACCAACCTGCCCGGGCAGGGAGCGGAGACGGCGCATGCCGGTCATCGCTGTGGCCACGTAGCTCGCCTTTCGGTTCACCACCTCCACCCAGACTTTCACGCCTTCAACCTTCACCGTATAAGTCTCTTTCATCTTGCTTCGCCCATAGTCGCCATATGTTTGCAAGTGAGCTGCCAGCGCAACATCGCAAGCGCGGCGACCAATAGGTGATTGCTTACTGCGATTAATCAGCTTCATCATCACTGCACTCCCAAAGTGGCTACGACATCACTCGCTGTTTCGCGGGTACTGCCTTTGCTGGATATAGCCCGGCGAGCACTGACGCGGTGCAGATTGAAGCCGTGCTGTTCGTAAAGTTCAATTACGCGCGGTGCGGTAGAATTGCTGATCACCACTTTTGCCCCCCGCTGGTGGGCTGCCACACAGCTTTCCGCAAGCTCTACCTGGCTATCCCATGAGAACCCACCAGCCGCGTAGTTAGTGAAACCAGCGGTGCCGGGAAGCGGCTCATAAGGCGGATCGCAGTAAACGACGTCACCATCACCTGCCAGCGCGAGCGTGCGCCTGAAGCCTGCATTCATGAATACGCATGCGTGAGCCTTCCGCTTAAATGCCTTGATCTCTTCTTCCGGGAAATATGGCGCTTTATATTTCCCAAAGCCGACGTTAAAAAAAACCGTCCAGGTTGTAACGAATCAGGCCGTTGAAGCAGTGCCGATTGAGGTAAAGGAATGCTGCTGCACGCTCGACCGCATCCAGCCGCTGCGCGTTGAATGCTTCACGAATTAACGTATAGTTTTCGGCATCATTAAGATGCCTGAATGCCTTCATTGCCTCATAGATCACCGAATCGGGGACCACCGCCAGCATCTGATACAGGTTAATCAGGTCAGCGCTGACGTCAGCCAGAAGGAAGCGTTCGTGCTTGTCTGAGTTAAGGAACACCGAGCCGCCACCCACAAAAGGCTCAATAAGGCGTTTACCTGCGGGGATCAAACGATCCAGTTCCGGCAGCAGCGAATATTTGCCGCCAGCCCATTTAAGGAACGGGCGCTGCCAGCTGCGCAGCGCCGGTTCTTCTATGGGCATCGCCGCAGCTCCACTGCAAACAGATCCGTATCTCATGCTGCCTCCTGCCTTTCCCGATATTCCTCAGCGAGCCGCTGCGCCTTTAATGGATTGCTGACCACTTCACCCCATGGTATTAGCCAGCAGTTACCAATGAAGGGGAGGCACAGTGTGCCTACGCTGATGTCGTCGTGAGCGTGAGTCATAGGATGGACTCCATTTCGTCGATATAGAGGCCCTGAGCAATCAGGCGGCGACGGCGTGCTGCACGTTCAATGCACTCCTGCCGCCTGCCTTCCTGCGACTGCTCTATGGCGCGCCGGGTGAACAGCCGAGATTTACCCTGCGGCGTAATGACCTTTGGCTTCGTAACCAGGTCGAATGTCCGGTCGCAGATGCCGTCCTCGTTGATCCATTTTTCCGACTCAACGATCTGCGCTATCTGTCCGGTGCCGCGGGTGATGCCGTTGGCGACCCGGTTAAACTCAATGAGCGATACGCCAAACTTCTCGGCGATTTCGCTGCCAGTGACCGGGCGGCCGCGCGTCTGAATCATCCAGATAACGCGTTCACGGAGGCCGGAGAATTGCCCGGCTCGCCCGGGCCTGCGGTAGAATGGTGTGCGTTTCATTTCCACTGTTCCCCGAACGTGAAGCCGATCTCTGCCAGCGCCTCGTCCATCTTCTCGATGAACTCCGGCACCATTTCGTTGAAATCGGACATGTACTGAGGATCCCGCTCAACGACGACGTGGTGAATGCCTTCGCGTTTCATGCGCGGGTCGTAGTTTGCAAAGAACCATGCGTCTTTTCCGGTCACCCACATGCTGTACTGCACCTGGGCCATGTACGCAGACTTGATGGCTTCGAAACCGCCAAGGCGGAATTTCATGAAGTCGCGGGAGGTGAAAGGGCATTTAAGCTCAAGGCCGAACCCGTTACTGCACAGGCCGTCAGGGGAGCAGGCGGTGCGCATGCTCTCGTCACGGAACAAGATCGGAGACTCCGTGACTTTCACGTCAGTGGTGAACTCGAAGAGGGTGCGGGCGTCTTCTTCGTACTGCTTGCCCCAGGCCAGCGCCTTGGCGTTAACCTCTGGCGCTACACCGGTGCATACCTCGGCGAGCAAGGTGTGGAAGTAGGACATTTTCATGTCTGTCCATTTGCTGCCAGATCGAGGCTTGGAAATGACGTTGTGAGCGTCAGAGGCAGTAATAACTCCGAGCCTTAATTTGGCCCATGCTTCATCACCTTGCTCTACGGTGGACACATCTATGCCGGTCCGGGCCAGGATAATTTCTGGTGTCATGCTGCCGCCTTCTTCTTGAGGAAGCCTAAGGCCTTAACTGCCTCGGCTTGGGTAAGCTCGGATGAATCGCGAATATCACGACGGAAAATTTGCGAACAGACTGGGAGCAGGTTTTCTTCCCATGTCTTATCCATTGCGATAAGGACGTCGTTAATCTCCTTGATAATTTCGTCTCCTGCTGGGGTTACATCGCGTTCTGGCTGGCGTTCTGCTGAGAAGTTGATACCTTCCTCACCCTCGGTATTAACATGGTCGATGGCGGCATCCAGGCGCTCACGTCGAGGCCAGTATTTTGCTGCCTGCTTCACGACCGTCTTTAGGATCATCTGCTCTTCATCGGTGACCCATGGACACTTCTTGCTGTTGTCAGATTTGTACTTCTTCCATGCTTCAGACCGGTCACGGATGGAGTAGATGGCATCGATGCGCATCGTATGGGTAAGGTAATCACCATCGTCAGTTTTTACCGTTACATACGCCCCTACAATGTCCCCGCGCTGCTCTTCAGTATCAAAGTCGTTGTAGATGTGGATCGGCGGCTTATCGAGCCCCTCGCGGCGGAACTGGTCGTTTCTTCGAACAATAGCCGACTGGCACCACTTAATGGCGCCAGACTGCTGCGCGATGTGCATCAGGCCCATGTAACTGATGTCGAGGCAAATAGCCCCTTTACGCGGAACCAGGTAAGCCAGCTTCTGAGCTGGGTTTAGCGAAATACCGATAGCCGCAACGTTGATGATCGCGTTCTGTGTGCTGGTCTGGTTCTGGAATGCAACTTTCGCGAGGTAGTCGTTGTTCTGAAATAGCTGGATGGCGAACTGACTTTCCTTCGCCCACACCATCCGCTCGTCAGTGGCCGCCTTAATGAAAAGCGGCTCCTGTTGTTTGACGAAATCAACAAGGGTTAAGCTCATAGTCCCTCCTTAAAATGGGCAGATTGGATGAAGGCGATCCCACTCTTCTTCGGCGCGGTCGTAACAGATGCGTGTGACATAGTCGTTATAGGCTTCCTCTGCCTTTTCACCGACTAGTGCCATTTGCGCTTCTTTTGGGAGAAACAGGCTACTCATTTGCAGAGCATATTTCGGGAACATGGCGATCAGTTCTTTCGCCCGGTCGTCGATCCACTTCTCTTTCTCGTCGGTGAGTTGCTGCTCAACCCAGCGCCGTTCTTCGATGCGGTCGTAAGTGAGGTATGCGTTCATGTTTGCCTCAATATTTGATGTGCGCGTCCTGCACTTTGCCGCCAGCGATCGCCAGCACTGCTTTCTGTGCGTATTCTTCTGGGATGCCCTGAGCAATCAGATCTGCGTAGACACGACGATTGACGGTGCGGCGGTGCTCTTTGTCTGCGGCTCGGCGCGCTTCTTCTTCAGCTTTGCGCTGCTCTTCGACCAAACGGGCGGCTTCTGCCTCTTCCTGGCGGCGGCGCTCGGCGGCAACGGCTTCTTCTTTTTCGCGGCGCGCACGCTCTTCGGTTTCCTTCTTCTCGCGTTCCGCACGCTGTTCCGCTTCAATGCGCTGGCGTTCAGCCAGCTCTGCACGTGCTTTCTCTTCAGCTTCACGGCGCGCTGCGGCTTCAATCTCCGCTTTGTGCTTCGCTTCGGCATCTCGGCGGGCTTGTTCTGCTGCTTCGCGCTTAATGCGCTCTTCGTGCTCACGCCGAGCCTGTTCCGCCAGGCGGCGCTGCTCTTCGCGGTCACGGTCGAAATCCTTGTTCATCAGCAGAGCCATTTCGTGGTCTGCTTCGAACTTGGCCGCCAACTCCTGATCGAACTTGATGTTCATTTCCAGCGCTTCGGCGTGCAGCGCGTTCATGGCTTCTTCAGCCTTAATGCGTTCCTGCTCGGCTTCCCATTCGGTGAGTGGGCGGCGGGTTGCGTCGCGAAGCTCGTCACATGCATCAACGAAACGCTTAATTTCGGCCTCAGCAGGTCGCACAGCCTCTTTCAGGCGCTTCAGGTACTCTCGGCCCGGCTTTTCAATTGCCGTCTTACTGCGTGATACCTGCGCTGCCAGAGAGGCGACACGGTCACGTCCTTTCTTCGTGGACAGGTCCGGCACTTCGTTTACTGCCTGGCGGATTTGCTCGAGATAAGCATCAAGGCCGCCCGCTACGTAAAGCACTGGGGCCTGTTCCGGCTTGATTTCGATGACAGTTAAGTCCGTTACTTCGCTCATGGTTTCTCCTGAAATTTTGATGTGCAGATCTCGCCCTCTGGTGACAGGCAGCAGTTGAATTGGTTAAGGGTTATTTGCCTATGGATCTGAAAATGCGTATATGGCTAGTTGATTGCTTCGTTAAGCATTTTCTCTATAGCCAGCTTGCCGTCATTTATCTGAGCAACTTGCTTATCGAAGTTCTCTTGGTAGTGGGCGAGATTCTTTTCCGATGCAGAGAATAGGCGTTCTTTGATTTTTTGTAACTCATCCCTGCTGAAAACAATGCCCATATTGCGGCACTTTTTGACATCATCAATGCTCAGGCCGTTACCATTGAGTTTTTCCAGGGCAATGCGCTTAACACACTGCCTGGCTTCTTCAATAGTCTTGTAGAACTCAACCGTATCGCTTCCACCACTGCCATCTGAATAGCAATTTACTCGTAAAGCTATATCTCCATTAGTGCTGCCCAAAAGAGATAAGCACTTGATACCTTCAAATTTCTTACGCCCATAGTAGTTGTCAATTGAAGACATAAAATCTTCATATCTTTCAATGGACGGCACACCGTAATCACGACGAATGGCAAATTTAACCTGCCCGGTCATTACATCTGCGAAATGGTCCAGGTCAGCATCATTGATATGATCTGAGAACGCTTTTACCTGCTTAACCATTTCTCTCCAGAAACTTAATGTATTCTGTAGGTTGCTAATTTCCGAGTTGATCTTTTCAATTTTCAACTTCGCATCAGCAAGGGCTTTTTCTTGTTTTGCTTTTTCACGAGACAACCATGATTCAACTGGCTGGTCATGTAGACTCTTCACCACAAAACGCTCGCCACCAGGGATTTCATCACCCTGCTGCGTGACAAACACTTCCTGGACGATCGTTTCCTGATTATTCAACGCACCAACGACAACGACCTTACGGCCGTCAGAAAGAAATTTAGTTTCCATGACAAAGTCCTTAATGGGTGAGAGGGTTGCCGTGACCGTCCAGAAGGACGTCAATCACGCAGTCACTGAGGCGGATGATTTCTGCGTCGGTGTGCAGGTAGACCCATTTGCGCTCCTGAATGACTGCTGAGACGCGATATGTGCGGCCTTCATGCAATGCCATCATGCCGGGCGTGACGCACTGGCGAATGAGCGGGGTGGTGCCGTAGTGGTTGATCATGCCTTCACCTCAACCTGTTCCAGGAGGCCAGCCAGCTTCATATGCCAGCGGTTCATCGTCAGCTTTTCACGCGGGTTAGATACCGACGTCAGCTGCCACTCGTTATCGTTGAGCTTTTTGGCGGTGTACTGCTTGCCGTTGTGGGTGACTGTCATCTCACACCACCTTGAATAAGAACCAGCCCATACCGCACACAATCAGGCCCACAATGGTTATTGCGGAAGACATGCGTACATGGTCAATGGCTAGTTTTGAAAGTGGCTGGCGATGTTCTTTTTTCGTCAGCGAGTTGATTGCTATGTCGAGCAGAAACGTCCCGACAAACCATAATGCGTATATCTTTAAGCCCAACTCCAAATCACTCATAAATCCTCTTGGCCTTATCGCGGCGAACGGAACGGTTAATACAAGACTTCAACGCATTTATTCAGTGTTTCAATGGTCGGTGGATGGCCGCCGGTTGTCATAACTTGAGCCACTCGTAAATGACTCCAGGTATGAAAAAGCCGCTGGTTAGGCGGCTATTGAGGTTCGCGCGGCTTGTGGTCGAATCGGTGCCACCCGTCAGTTAATTCAAATGGAGCATAACTTTCCCGGCGCTCAGCGAACCCAAGCTCAACAGACAGAGCGTGCAGCTCATGCCGACGCTTAATCTGTTCCATCGCAATCCAGTCAGCATCGGCATTGCGCTTTTGAGCTTGCTTCGGCGACAGGTCTAAACTGTTTATTTCACTTAGTTTCTGCTGACGCTTGATGTCCTGTTTCATATTGCGAAGCGCATTTATCATTGAGTCGATGCGCTTGATGTCGTCGATCATCCCCTTACCCTCTGTCGTTACCCGCTGATGCGGGAGAAATGCTTTGGCGATGTGGTAGGTGGGAGACCCATTTCGACCCGATTCGGCCTACTTATCTTCGGCAATAGCTCCTCGGGCCTCGCCGCTTTACGTGCGACATATTCCCGTCCATGAACCCTTCACCACATCCCATAACATTCCCTGTATTGGTCAGCGCCAACTCCCTGCCAGTGTTGCCCGTTCTCACGCCGTTCTCGCTCTCGCGCGGGGATACTCTCTCACCGACCGGATCGCACCCGGTGATACAGCACGTTTACGTGTAGGGGTCTTAACAGGTCATTGACGCTGTAAATCTGCATGTTGTTAAAAAGCAGGCGACTTGCTGTCCGCCGCTGGCTAACTTCGCTCAGCTGTCGATGTTTCGTTTCGATGGAGTAATTAAACATCATGTGGATTTGTAGGTCAACACCTTGTGGATTTATTTTGTTGATTTAATCGTTTACTGTTGATTTTTATGTTGATTTATTTTTTGGTGGCATAAGTGATATGCTGAAAAAAACATCAAAAAGGAGTGGGTAATGGACTTGGATGAAGAAAGAGTGAACATGATGGTTCACGCCATGGGGCGGGCGGTCATGGAGTTGTCACTGGCAGATTTACCTATGACCCAGCAAAACATCATCGACAAGCTGGAACGGTACCGGAAGGAAACGGGAAACGTGATAGGTAAGGGTGTGAACAGGGATGCAGCTGAGATAGTCAGGAAGGGTAGTAAAGCTGTGAAGTAGGCACAAAAAACCCGGCGCGGTGGCCGGTTGTTAAAGCTCAATATCAACTATGAAAAGTTTACTAATAGCCCCTTTTCTAACTGCTGCTTTGGCAGTTACTTTTACCGCTGACTCATGACTTAGACCCGTTGACAGAAAACGACTAAGTGAAATGAGATACGGGTTGTCTGCCTTTGAAGCAGATGGATCGCTTATTTGTGCTGAGATGCGCTTATCTGAATCATCACCTTCTATAATGACTTTAGCGGTCATTCGGTGAGCGTCGAATTCAGTAAGGAAGATTCGATACTCCCTTAAGCCAAGAACTTCGTCGTCGTCCAACTGGTCTATTACTGCTTTATCTTGCTCATCAATTACAGCAGGCTTGAAACCATTCCCCGGTGTGACGCTTATCTTATTACAGGTGGTACCGATGGGGGAAACTGCCTGTCTAACTGATGGGCGTAACTCACTAGCCATCTTGTCAATCACTGAGATTAGACCTGAGATGGTATCTTTATCTTTATTTCCGAGGGCCTCAATTGCCTTCTCAAGTGCTTCTTTTAGGTATTTCATTTCCTCTTTCTTCTGCGAGTTTTTAGCGAAGATATAAGGCACTAATGCGCCAAGTATAGCCCCCGCAGACCCTGAGAACAATTGAGACTGACTGATAAAATTCATGATAGTATCAAGAGAAAAACAATTGGCCCTAGCTTCGGTAGCGTAAATTTTAACCTCTTGAGTTGAGGTGCTTCGCGAGTACTTTTGGGTTAATGCGAAGGTTCCAGCTGTAGCTAATATCTTCGAAAATCCCTTTAGCGATTCACCGAGCGAAGAAAGTTCAATCTCATGCTTTTCAGCATCCAAACCGTCATATCTAAGTGAAAAATTAACATCGTGTAAGCCAGTGTTTTCCATCAACAGTCCTTATATGCTTTCACCAAAACGTCTCATCAGGCCACCATAAGCACGATCGCAACAACCGAGAGCAAAGTAACCACGCCTACTATCAGATATTCTCTCATCACCCAAACGTCTCTTCAGGCCACTAAAATTATCGGCGATATCGCAATACCGAGTACCAGAACACAAAACCGATTATCTCGACATCTGCCTCATCGGCCTCTTCGTCGTCATAATCACGATTAATGCTTCTGATTAGAATTTTTCCGCCTGGTTTGCGATAAAGTTGCTTGATGCGCTTCAGATCTCCCTGGTTGATGGCGTAGAGTTCGCCGTCAATAACTCGCTTATTACCAGTATCAACAGCTACAGTTGCACCATCAGGAATGACTGGCTCCATACTGTCTCCTGATGCAGGAAAACACAGGACACCAGAACCATCACTATTGGCTCCAACTCGACGGAGCGTTGCTTTTGAAAAGCGCAATTTAAAACCGTTGTGATCCTCATCGTGTACTCGTCCATCACCACACGCAAACTCGATATCCTTCAGAAACGGTACTTCCACCTCATCGTCAGGTAGGGGGGTATTTTTGTCCCAAGCGTCGACAGTTCCCCACTCAGACTCTGGCGGGATGTTGCTCTCCAGATCCTTCTTTGGAGAACCCTCTCCATTTAATAACCAGTCAAGAGAATAACCGAATTTTTCAGATATTTGTTGCGCCGCCTCACGACTTAACGCGTCTCTTTTTATCCAGTTGTTGACGGTCTGTGGGCTAGTCGACAAAGCCTCAGCCAAATCCCGCTGCTTCAAGCCTTCCCTTGCCAGTAAAAATTTAATTCTTTCAGAAATGCTGCTCATAAAACCCTCCGCTCCATGCATGGTAAACAACATGTGGATTTTTTCCATCACCATAATGTTGATTTAATCCACGCCATGAATTAACATGGTGTTGATTACACATGAGCGGAGCAAAACATGATCAACAAAAAATCCAACGCCAGCACCCCGCTTGAGAAAGCCATTAATGCAGTGGGCGGCTCTCAAAAGGTGCTTGCTGAAAAGGTCGGCGTAACGCCTCAGGCCATCAATATGCTTAAAAAGCGAGGTGGCAGCCTTCCAGTAACAAAAATGCGTAAATACGAAGAAGTAACCGGACTTCCTCGCGAAGTTCTATATCCAGGTATCTTTGCCGCCTAACCGGCGGCTCTAACCACGAAATGGAAAGCAATGCATTCACTTGCGTATCAACACAATACCGGAATACACCCGGGAGCGATGATAAACCGCGCTCAACCTAAGGCGGAGCCAGGTCACGACAAAATCCGCGATGCGGTCCGTGCATGGTCGTCGTCCCTGGACAATCAGGACGTAGTGTCAGCGCTGATCATCAACGAATACCGGGAGCAGGGCGGTACCGCCATCAGCTTCCCAGAAGACATCAGCAGGGCGCGCCAGAAACTTTTTCGCTTTCTGGATAACCGCTTCGACTCCGATCAGTACCGCGAGAACGTTAGAGAACTGACCCCGGCAATCATGGCTGTTCTTCCTGTTGAGTTTCGTACACGCCTGGCGCCGCAGAACGACACCATGTCGCTGATCGCATCTGCCATGAAGGAATGTTCAGAAGCAAAGCAAGCCGTTCTCCTGAACGCGCCTGAGCACCAGAAAATGAAGGAGGTAAGCGAGGGCATAGCGTCATTGTTTCGCCTCATGCCGGAGCAGGTAGGACCGCTGATGACGATGGTTACATCGATGCTGGGGGTTATATGAGAGGCACAAGAAAAGAAAAAGCCCTTGAAGCGGTAACTTCAAAGGCCCTTATCACACTGTGTTACGGCAAGTAACGGGAGTAAGTATGTCAAACACCGCTGAAATAATCAATTTCCCAAATAAAACCGAACAACCGGGAGGTCGTATGGCCGACCTGTCGAACGGGTATACCAAGGTCGCTAACGAGATCCAACAGCTTAAGCCTCGCCTGAGACTGTCAGGCCGGGAATGGCAATGTTTTGAGGCGGTGATCTGGCTTACCTACGGCTGGAACAAGAAACAGGACCGCGTGACAAATACGGTTATTGCCGAGCTTACGGGCCTGAGCGATACGCATGTATCGGACGCGCTTAAGTCTCTCGCAGAACGCAAAATCATCTTTTCACAGAAGCAGGGCATGATGAAAATCGTCGGTGTAAACACTGACCTTTCAGCATGGATTTTAGACAAACCGGAAACGGGAAGAAAATTCCCGAAAACGGGAAAATCCTTCCCGAAATCAGGAATAACCTTCCCGAAAACGGTAGACACCCAATACAAGAACAAGAACAGTATTAAAAGATCTTCGTCCGAGAATTCTGACGAATCCTCTGACGCACGTCTGAAGAAATTTTTATCAACTCATCCTGAAGCTGCGGTCTACACACCATCCGGTGCGAAGTGGGGCTCTGCTGAAGACCTCGAGACAGCTAAGTGGATTTCCTCCAGGGTGAAGCTGATTAACCCAACCTGCAAAGCCCCGGACATGACCTCCTGGTCTAACACTGTTCGCCTGATGCGCCAGATAGACAACCGGTCGCACCAGGACATCTGCGCGCTGTATGACTGGGCTAGCAAACACCACTTCTGGCAGACCAACATCCTGAGTCCCGAAAGCCTGCGTAAGCAGTGGGACAAGCTGACAATGCAGCGTAACGCCGGAGGTGAGCAGCGCGCTGTCAAGCCAGATCTGGACTTCAACAACACTGACTGGGCCTATGGGGTGATCCGATGAAATCTCTTGCAGAGCAGATGCGTAACCACGACCGCGAGCAGATGAGCCGCATGGCCCATAACCTGCCAGAGCAGTACCAGGAGTGCGCGCCGGTCGAGCAGGTGGCGCAGGTATTCAACAAGCTGTTCAACGAGCTGCGCGCCGCGTTCCCGGCCAGCATGGCGAACTTCCGCACCCAGGAAGACCTGAACGAATTCCGCCGTCAGTGGCTGCTGGCGTTTCAGGAGAACGGGATCCACACCATGGCTCAGGTCGATGCCGGCATGCGCATTGCCCGCCGCCAGGAGCGCCCATTCCTGCCGTCGCCGGGCCAGTTCGTCGCCTGGTGCAAGCAGAGCGGCGGCGCGCTGGGCGTCAACGTTGACCAGGTGATCGCCGAGTACTGGGAATGGCGTAATCGTTCGTTCGAATTCATCTCCAGCGAGCAATTTCCATGGTCGCAGCCGGTCATGTACCACATTTGCGTAGAATTGCGCCACCGCAGCACCGAGCGCCAGTTAACGCATGGTGAACTGGCACGCGAGGCAGGCGATCTGCTGGACATGTGGGAAAGGCGCGTCACCGAGGGTAAGCCAGTGCCGCCGGTACGCCGGGCTATTGCCGCACCAGCTGCCGAGCAAGGGCCGACGCCGATCCAGCTGCTGCTGGCCAAGTACAACCGCAACAAGTCGAACGGGATGGTGTGACATGAACATAACAATCCGCGGGCAGATTCTTGCAGCCCTGCGTAGGATACTGAGGACTAACCCATGAGCACCATTACCAAAGAATGGCTACTGAAGACTATCGCGGAGCTTGAAGAAGAGCGAGATGCTACGCCAGGCGCAGTGAACGAAGACGCGGCGATGGCGCTCGCTGCGATGAAGCTAGCGCTGGCATCGCTCGAAGCGGAGCCTGTGGCGTGGCTACTGTCAGGCGGCGGCGCAAAAAACAACGTCAGCTTCGATAGTGGCAATGCTTATGCCGCCCAGCTGCGAGAAGTAACGCCGCTTTACACCGCCCCGCCAGCGCCGGTATCTGTGCCCGCTGCGATGGAAATTGATGATGACTTTGACAGCGCGTTTGAACACGGAAAAGCTGTCGGCTGGAACGCCTATCGCGCCGCCATGCTTCAGGCCGAACCTGTAAGTAATAGTGATGAGTTACCGCTGGACTATCTGCAAGGACACAAAGACGGCCTGGAGTGGGCTGCACAATTGGCAGAAGCCAATCATCCGCAAACAGGTGACTGGTTGTACGACGACCAAATCGAACTTGCCAGGGCGATTCGCAAAGGTCCGGATATGCCTACTGTTCAGGGTGGCAACTCTCCGGTGATTCCAGATGGTTGGGTGATGGTGCCGGTTGAGCTTACTCCGGATATGCGTGCAGCATGGGATTCGGCTCCGTACACAGACGATGATGACAACGACATGCAGGCTGCATACCGCGCGATGATTGCAGTAGCACCGCAGTGGAAGGTGAAGTGATGCAGAACCCATTCGACGCATAACTAAACGTCAAGCAACGTTTGATAAAACACTATCAACGAGCCATAATAAATCTGCCAGCGGCCTGAACAACCCTGGCAGACTTCTGCGCATTTAAGGGGACTTAAATGCGACCACAATATGAACTTCTCACCTTGTCACAGATGCAGAAATGCACCTGCGATTTTCTGTATTCTTCGGTTTCCGTCAAGGAGGCCGTATGATTATCCCCAAAGACGGCATCAAGCTACACCGTGGAAATCTTGGTGCTATCACTCAGCATCTGAAGCCACTTCTCGAAAACGGTGAGTGCTTCCGGCTCCAACTCAAAGACTGGCGCGAGAAGAGAAGCCTTTCACAAAATAGTCTGAGCCACGTTTGGTACAAGGAAATAAGCGACTACCTGATCAAGTCTGGGCGCACTGACGCAACGCCTGCATGGGTAAAGCGAAACCTCAAAAAAACTTATCTGGGTTATGAAGAGGTTGAGTACACCGATTTCGTCACCGGAATTAAGACGATTGAATTAGAACTCCGCCACACGTCCGATCTGGACACTGGCGACATGCACCATTTCATGTGCCAGGTGGAAGGCTGGTGCGCTCAGTTTGGCCTGGTGCTCACAATCCCTCAAAGCAGCGAATTTCAGGTGCTGCGCGATAAGCAGGAGGCCTGATGTCAACTCCACTTTCCCGCGTCATCACAAACGAAATCTTTCGCGTTCCGGCGCGCCGCAAGCCTAAGCCCGCGGTTAAGCCATCCGATATCCCGACCCTGAAAGACTACACCGCCCGCCTGGTGGATCAGAAATGGCTGCGACTCGCGGCGAGGAGAAAATCTGCATGAGCATGTATCAACGCATTAATGGCGCTGACTGGCGCAATATTTTCGTCGTCGGCGATCTGCATGGGTGCTACACGCTGCTGATGAATGAACTCGAAAAGGTTTCGTTCGACCCTGCGTGTGATTTGCTGATTTCGGTTGGAGACCTTGTTGACCGCGGCGCGGAAAACGTCGAGTGCCTGGAGCTGATTACTATGCCTTGGTTCCGGGCTGTGCGAGGTAACCATGAGCAGATGATGATTGATGGGCTATCGGAGTATGGAAACGTTAACCACTGGCTGGAAAACGGCGGCGTGTGGTTCTTCAGTCTTGATTATGAAAAAGAGGTGCTGGCTAAGGCTCTGGTTCATAAATCGGCCAGCCTGCCATTCGTCATCGAGCTGGTTACCGCTGAACGTAAAATCGTTATCTGCCACGCTGACTACCCGCATAACGAATATGCGTTCGACAAGCCGGTCCCGAAAGACATGGTCATCTGGAATCGTGAACGGGTTAGCGACGCTCAGGACGGCATTGTCTCGCCGATAGCTGGTGCTGATCTGTTTATCTTCGGCCACACCCCTGCGCGCCAGCCCCTGAAGTATGCCAACCAGATGTACATCGATACTGGTGCCGTGTTCTGCGGAAACCTCACGCTGGTACAGGTTCAAGGTGGTGCCCATGCGTAAACCATCCCGCCGTAAGTGCAAAGTATGCGGTGAATACTTCGTGCCGAAATTCCACGACATCCGGATCCGGTGGTGCAGCCCGGAGCATGGCGCAATCCTCGCAATGGAAGAACGCAAGAAGGAGAAGGTGAAAGCCGCGGCTAAGCGCATCAAGGAGCAAAAAGAGGCTGAAAAGGACGGGCGCAAACGCCGCAAGGAGCGGCTGGCAGAGCTCAGGCCAGACGGATACTACAAGGCTCAGGCTCAGAAAGCTTTCAACGCCTTTATCCGTGCGCGCGACGCCGATTTGCCATGCATCAGCTGCGGCGAGACCAATCCGCCTGATCTGCATGGTGGCCAGTGGGATTGCGGCCATTTCAAGACAGTAGGTGCTTACCCTGAACTGCGCTTTGAAGAACGCAACGCCCATAAGCAGTGCAAATCCTGTAATGCCGGAGCTGGCAAGTACACCGCCAAAGAGGCGACCGTGGCGCAGCAATACGAAGCTGGGTTGGTCGCTCGTTACGGTCAGGGATACGTCAACTGGCTCAATGGTCCCCACGAAATGACCAACTACCGCCGTGAAGACTTCATCCGGATCCGGGATGAGTACCGCGACAAGCTCAAAGCACTGAAACAGCGGGAGGCAGCATGAAACCAATGATATTCGATCTCAAGCTACCTCATTGGGCTTTTCTGCTTGAGTGTCCGTTCTGTGGCGGCGGCGCAGAACTTTTTTCTGATGGTGATGGTGTCTACGCCGGTTGTTCAACAAAGCAATGCTTGATTAAGCCGATAACTGACACCTATCCAACAAAGCGCGATGCAATTCGCGCCTGGAATCGGAGGCCATCATGACCAGAGACGAGATAACCCGATACCAGGCCGAAAGCGTTAAGCGCGCCAGCATGCCGCCAATAGTAAAGCACAGCCAGACCAAAACCCACCAGCCACAGAAGGAAGCCGCATAATGAACCTCGAATCAATCGCTAAATACTTTGCGCCTAAATCACCGATGTTCAGTGACTCTCCTCGCGCAACCGCATCAGACAGTCTCACCGGCACTGACGTTATGGCGGCGCTTGGCCTTGCTGGCCACAAGTGCGGGTTTGGTTTCGATCTTTACCTCTCGAAAATCGGCATTAGCAGCCCAGATATAGCACTGGAGAGACTCTATGAGCAGGCACGTAAGTTATCAGGTAAATTCAGAGCACTGTCTGAACTCGATGAATCAGCTCGGTCAGGCGTGCTTAAGGTTCTCTGCGCTTTTGCATACCAGGATTATTCAAGAAGTGCTGCCAGCACTCGAAAATGTGATTGCTGTGATGGTGGCGGATTTACAGAGGCGCAAGTGTTTACCAACAAGGTCTCATACCCATGGGGGAAACCGCCTTACTGGTCGAAAATGTCGCGTGCCGTTCGCCCAAGCGACTGGGAGAGCTGGACACAGGCGCGTGAGGTGGTGCGAGTTAAGTGCAAGCCGTGTAACGGAAAAGGCGTTATCAGCAATTCGTGTCGCTGCCATGGCAAAGGTAAGGTGCTGGACAAGGCAGAAAGCGATCGCCAGGGCGTTCCAGTAATGAAAGCCTGCGACCGCTGCGGTGGTAGAGGTTACGCCAGGCTTAAGTTCTCAACGGTAATTGAGGGCGTTAATACTGTTGCGGAGATAAAGAAAACGGCGGCATATGAGCAACTTCAGCCGCTATTTGAGGAGTTGGTCGCCGAATGCCATAAACAGGAGTCTATGGCTGATTCCATTCTCTCAAAAGTAACGAGATGAAAATAATTTTCCCTAATGTTGAAAATATATAGGAAATAGGTATTGCATTTCGCGGAAAAACTGGATAGATTCATCTCTAACGCTGGGAATACGTTCAGTCGTTCCGAAGCCAAAAAAATTCAAGCCCGAGGTTAACGCCTTGGGCTTTTTTTATTTCTTTGTGGCCTAAATCGCTTCGAGCCAAAAAAACGCGGAGAACGACATCACCCCTCTCCGCAATAACGACTCAATCTCATACCCGCTTGTCTTTCTTTTATCCACAAAGAGGTAAAGCCATAACTTAGTGGAAATGGTAACAGCTAAAAACTATTTGAAAAGCTAATTATTTTTTGCATCAACTGGCTATTCTTAAGGATTGTTTAATTTTTTGCTTTCCTAGCGAGAAAGAAGCTCCGGAAACTATCAATCAATACAAGGCTGCCGTTCGGCGGCCTTTTTTATTCCTAGCAACAGCACTCGCACAAAGCGAGGTGAGAGTATGTATCGCATGGACAAACTAACCACTGGTGCTGCCTATGGCGCTTCAGCCGGGAGCATCCTAAACGGCATGTTGAATGCCTACAGCCCCGAGCAGTGGAACGCTATCGGCGTGCTGGTGGGTATCATCATTGCCGTAATGACGTATCTGACAAATCTCTATTTCAAAATCCGCGAAGACAACCGCCGCAGCAGGAGCCGAGATGAACCCAACGTTGAGGAATAAGCTGGTGGGTGCCATTGTTGGCGGATCAGGGGCAATCACTATTGCTGCAGTAATGCTGGGCAATGCGGATGGACTCGAAGGTCGGCGTTATTACGCCTATCAGGATGTGGTCGGCGTCTGGACCGTTTGCGATGGGCACACTGGTACCGACATTCGCCGCGGTCACCGATATACCGACAAAGAGTGTGACAACCTGCTTAAGGCAGATCTGCGAAAGGTGGCAAGCGCCATCGACCCGCTGATCAAGGTTCGCATCCCTGAGCCAACCCGCGCCGCGCTTTACTCCTTCACCTATAACGTTGGCTCTGGTGCTTTTGCCAGCTCGACGCTGCTGAAGAAGCTGAACTCCGGTGATGTTCCGGGTGCGTGTAAAGAACTGCAGCGCTGGACTTATGCTGGCGGCAAGCAGTGGAAGGGGCTGATCACCCGGCGCGAGATTGAGCGTGAAGTCTGCGAGTGGGGCCAGAAATGAGCCGATTAACCGCAATCATCTGCGCTGTCGTTATCTGCCTGCTGGTTTCCATGGCCTGGGCCATTAACCACTACCGCGACAACGCCATCACCTACAAAGACCAGCGCGACAAAGCCACCAAAAGTCTCCGCCTGGCTAACGACACCATCAAAGACATGCAGACCCGTCAGCGTGATGTCGCTGCACTGGATGCCAAATACACCGGAGAACTGGCTGATGCGAAAGAAACCATTGAGCGTCTGCATAGCGATGTCATTGCTGGCCGTAAGCGGCTGCAAGTCGCCGCCACCTGTGCAAAGTCAACGACCGGAGCCAGCAGCATGGGCGATGGAGAAAGCCCAAGACTTACAGCAGATGCTGAACTCAATTATTACCGTCTCCGAAGTGGAATCGACAGGATAACCGCGCAGGTTAACTACCTGCAGGAATACATCAGGACGCAATGCCTGAAATAATTTTTTTGCAAATCACAAAGTCAATTTAATGAGCCTCGCGATGCGGGGCTTTTTTATGTCCGCAGTAAACGCGCATCTCACGCGCATATTAACGAGAGCCTTTCAGTAAGCGAGCCTGAGAAATGCCGTTATAGGTGGCGACCTCTCTCGGGCGGCTTTTCTGTGAGACAGGCTCACTTTCTAAAAGGTAAAGACGCTATGAATAATCCGTCAGTTATTCCGGCCTTCGACTTCCGCGAAATGGTCACGACCCTCGACAACAAGATAATCACCACATCACTCAAGGTGGCGGATTACTTTGGCAAGCGACACAAAGACGTTTTGCGTGCCATACGTAACCTGAAATGCTCCGATGACTTCACCCAGCGCAATTTTGCGCCCATTGATTTCATTGATAAAAATGGCGATGTTCAGCCTATGTATAACATCACCCGCGACGGATGCATGATGCTAGTGATGGGATTCACTGGCAAAACAGCTGCCGCAGTGAAGGAGTGTTACATCAATGCCTTCAACTGGATGGCCGAGCAGCTAAACCGGCGCATGGCGATGGGTGAAGAATTGCAGCATCGCTACGCCATCAAAGAAACGCGCTCAAAGCTGAAAGGCACGATCGGAAGCCGTTTGATGAACGAGCGGAAGAAAGAGAAGCGCGTCCTGGAGCTCGAACATGAGCACATCATGCAGGTAACGCAGCCAGAATTGTTGATTGGCTGATCGCGGCATTACAGCAGGCATTCACTGAGTGCCTGTGATAATGCAACAGCCCGTACAAAACGGGCTTGGATTTATCTCTTTGTTGCGTTCATGGTCACATGGTAAACGAATTGGCTAAATTGGTTATCCCAGCGCCCATTATGATTAGCTGCAACTAATTGCATTAACGCCTGCATTAACTTGCTGAACAGCAAGATTAACTTAAGTCTGTTTTTTGAACTGTCACTATCTAAGGAAACTTCTTCGGTTAATTGATTCTCGGCGTTAAAAATACCCAGTTTTGATTCTTCCATGCTGGGTTCCGTTGGATGCTGTTTAAAGTATTCAGTCAGAGTATCCTTCAGGCTCTGGATCCTTGAATCAGCAATGCTTTGTATTGATGGATTGTGTGCAAGGTCATTACGCATTGAGTTGATGGTTTTAAGTGATTTCATAAGTTCCGGGGGGATTCCCAGGTTTCCCGCCATGGATATTTTAGTATTACATTCGATTAAAAGTTTGTTTTTATCTCTTCCAAAGAGATCTTGGCAGTCACAGCATGCGCATATCCATGCTTCGACCATGCGCTCACAAAGTAGGTGAATGCGCAATGTAGTACCCACATCGTCATCGCTTTCCACTGCTCTCGCGAATAAAGATGGAAAATCAATCTCATGGTAATAGTCCATGAAAATCCTTGTATTCATAAATCCTCCAGGTAGCTATATGCAAATTGAAACAAAAGAGATGGTGATCTTTCTAAGAGATGATGGAATCTCCCTTCAGTATCCCGATGGTCAATGCGCTGGATATGGGATAGATGGGAATATGCTGATTTTTATGGGACAGAGTTGCGAACTGTTCCCAACTAAAATCATTTTGCACGATCAGCGCACTACGAACTTTACCCACAAATAGTCAGGTAATGAATCCTGATATAAAGACAGGTTGATAAATCAGTCTTCTACGCGCATCGCACGCGCACACCGTAGAAAGTCTTTCAGTTGTGAGCCTGGGCAAACCGTTAACTTTCGGCGGCTTTGCTGTGCGACAGGCTCACGTCTAAAAGGAAATAAATCATGGGTCATAAAATTATCACGTTGTCCGGCGCGGCGACGGATGTTCTGTATGCGCTGTTTTTCCGTGGCGCGTTGCTGTCTGGTGATCTGCCTTCTAAATCTGGCACAGCCGAATTGCGCGAGCTTGGTTTTGCTGAAACCAGACACACAGCAACTGAATACCAGAAAGAAAATCACTTTACCTTTCTGACATCAGAAGGGCAGAAATTTGCCGTTGAACACCTGGTCAATACGCGTTTTGGTGAGCAGCAATATTGCGCTTCGATGACGCTTGGCGTTGAGATTGATACCTCTGCTGCACAAAAGGCAATCGACGAGCTGGACCAGCGCATTCGTGACACCGTCTCCTTCGAACTTATTCGCAATGGAGTGTCATTCATCAAGGACGCCGCTATCGCAAATGGTGCTATCCACGCAGCGGCAATCGAAACACCTCAGCCGGTGACCAATATCTACAACATCAGCCTTGGTATCCAGCGTGATGAGCCAGCGCAGAACAAGGTAACCGTCAGTGCCGATAAGTTCAAAGTTAAACCTGGTGTTGATACCAACATTGAAACGTTGATCGAAAACGCGCTGAAAAACGCTGCTGAATGTGCGGCGCTGGATGTCACAAAGCAAATGGCAGCAGACAAGAAAGCGATGGATGAACTGGCTTCCTATGTCCGCACGGCCATCATGATGGAATGTTTCCCCGGTGGTGTTATCTGGCAGCAGTGCCGTCGATAGTATGCAATTGATAATTATTATCATTTGCGGGTCCTTTCCGGCGATCCGCCTTGTTACGGGGCGGCGACCTCGCAGATTCTCGCTATTTATGAAAATTTTCAGGCATTTGCCGTTTCCGTTCTTCTTCTCGCTAATTCATTGTTTTAACTGTAAACACCCCCTGAAAAGAAAGGAAATGATAAGCCTTAAAAACGGCTAAATAGCCAGAGGGCGTTTCCTTTCTCTGTTTTTGTGTATGGAGTGAGCTATGGAGGTCAACAAAAAGCGTCTTTCTGAAATATTTGGGGTCAGCGTGCGAACCATTCAGAACTGGCAGGATCAGGGAATGCCTGTAGCACGTGGCGGTGGAAAAGGTAATGAGGTCCTCTATGAATCTTCCGCGGCTATCGAATGGTATTCCGCACGCGACGCGGCGATTGAGAATGAGAAATTACGGAAGGAGGTGGAAGACCTTCGTCTTGCATCGGAATCCGACCTTCAGCCTGGTACGATTGACTATGAGCGTCACCGCCTCACCCGAGCGCAGGCAGATGCCCAGGAACTAAAAAATGCAAAAGATTCCGCTGAGGTGGTGGAAACCGCATTCTGCACGTTCGTGCTGTCGCGGATGGCCGGAGAAGTAGCCAGCATTCTTGATGGAGTTCCTCTGTCGGTTCAGCGGCGCTTCCCGGAGCTGGAAAACCGACATATTGATTTCCTCAAGAAGGACATCATTAAAGCCATGAACAAAGCAGCTGCGCTGGATGAAATAATACCGGGGTTGCTGAGTGAATATATCGAACAGTCAGGTTAAGGGGCTGCAGCACTCTGCGCGCGCGGGTCTACTTTCGCTGTACCGACCTGAGCCGCAAACGGCGGTTGAATGGGCAGACGATAATTACTATCTCCCCAAAGAGTCGGCCTACCAGGAAGGGCGCTGGGAAACGTTGCCGTTTCAACGCGCGATCATGAATGCGATGGGTAACGATTACATACGTGAGGTCAACGTTGTTAAGTCTGCCCGTGTTGGCTATTCAAAAATGTTGCTGGGTGTTTATGCGTATTTTATTCAGCACAAGCAGCGAAATTCCCTTATCTGGCTGCCTACTGATGGTGACGCCGAAAACTTTATGAAGTCGCATGTTGAGCCGACGATTCGCGATATTCCGTCACTTCTGGCGCTGGCCCCCTGGTATGGAAAAAAGCACCGGGACAATACGCTCAGTATGAAACGCTTCTCCAACGGTCGCGGGTTCTGGTGTCTGGGTGGTAAAGCGGCGAAAAACTATCGTGAGAAATCGGTCGATGTCGCCGGTTACGATGAACTGGCGGCATTCGATGAAGATATTGAGAAAGAGGGATCCCCGACGTTCCTGGGTGATAAACGTATTGAGGGGTCTGTCTGGCCCAAATCTATTCGCGGCTCAACGCCAAAAACAAAGGGGACCTGCCAGATTGAGCGTGCTGCCAGCGAGTCCGGGCATTTCATGCGTTTTCATGTTGCCTGTCCGCACTGTGGTGAAGAGCAGTACCTTAAATTCGGCGACAAAGAGACCCCGTTCGGGCTGAAATGGACACCGGGCGAACCCTCCAGCGTCTTTTACCTGTGTGAACATAATGCCTGCGTCATTAAGCAGCAGGAGCTGGATTTCACTGAAGCTCGTTACATCTGCGACACCACCGGGATCTGGACGCGCGACGGTTTATCCTGGTTTTCATCAACAGGCACCGAAATCGACCCGCCAGACAGCGTGACGTTTCACATCTGGACGGCATACAGCCCGTTTACCACCTGGGTTCAGATCGTTAAAGACTGGCTAAAAACGAAAGGGGATACAGGAAAGCGTAAAACCTTCGTGAACACCACTCTGGGCGAAACATGGGAGCCTAAAATTGGTGAACGGCCTGACGCGGAGCTCATGGCCGAACGCAAAGAGTTCTTCGGGGCATCCGTACCGGAGCGTGTTGCTTATCTGACAGCCGGGATCGACTCCCAACTGGATCGATATGAAATGCGCGTCTGGGGATGGGGGCCCGGTGAGGAAAGCTGGCTGATTGACCGGCAGATCATTATGGGCCGTCATGATGATGAAGCGACCCTCGTCAGGGTGGACGAGGCGATTAACAAAACCTATCTCCGAAAGAATGGCGTGGAAATGTCGGTATCCCGTATCTGCTGGGATATCGGCGGTATTGACCCCACCATCGTCTACAACCGCTCAAAAAAACACGGTCTGTTTCGTGTGATCCCTATAAAGGGGGCGTCGGTTTATGGAAAGCCGGTGGCGAACATGCCACGCAAGCGTAACAAGAATGGTGTTTACCTCACAGAGGTAGGAACAGACACCGCAAAAGAGCAGATTTATAACCGTTTCACGCTGGTGGCGCAAAGAGACGAGCCGCTGGCGGGAGCGGTTCATTTCCCGAATAACCCAGAAATCTACGATCTAACAGAGGCCCAACAACTAACAGCTGAAGAGCAGGTGGAAAAATGGGTAGACGGAAAGAAAAAGATCGTCTGGGACAGCAAAAAACGACGAAATGAGGCGCTCGATTGCTTTGTTTATGCACTGGCGGCGCTGCGTATAAGCATATCCCGCTGGCAGCTTAACCTTGATTCACTTCTTGCCAGCCTGCTGGAGGAAGAAGGCACCCGTAACAATAACAAGACCCTGGCGGATTACGCGCGGGCATTGTCTGGAGAGGAATAATGGCAACACAGACTGAACTGGATGCCGCGCGCGCTGCGTTACATGACCTGATGATGGGAAAGCGCGTGGCGACGGTACAGAAAGACGGTCGAAGAGTGGAATTTACAGCTACCTCAGTCACCGATCTCAAAAAGTATATTGCTGACCTTGAATCTCAGGTTGGTACCACATCACGACGCCAGGGGCCTGCAAGGTTTTACGTATGAAAATACCATCTTTAGTGGGTCCTGACGGGAAAACATCCCTCCGGGAATACGCGGGGTATCATGGCGGCGGCGGAGGGTTTGGTGGTCAGTTGCGGGGCTGGAATCCACCAAGCGAAAGTGCTGATGCGGCTCTTCTGCCTAACTTCTCGCGCGGAAATGCCCGTGCTGACGATCTGGTCAGAAATAATGGCTATGCGGCAAACGCCGTGCAGCTCCACCAGGACCACATCGTCGGGTCATTTTTCAGACTCAGCTATCGACCGAGCTGGCGCTATCTTGGCATCAATGAGGAGGATTCACGCGCATTTTCGCGGGATGTAGAAGCCGCCTGGAACGAGTATGCCGAGGACGACTTTTGCGGGATTGATGCCGAGCGTAAGCGAACGTTTACGATGATGATCCGAGAAGGTGTGGCCATGCACGCGTTTAACGGTGAATTATGCACGCAGGCGACCTGGGACAGCGATTCAACGCGTCTTTTCCGTACTCAGTTCAAAATGGTCAGTCCGAAGCGCGTCAGCAATCCGAATAATATCGGTGATACCCGGAACTGTCGCGCCGGTGTGAAAATAAATGATAGCGGTGCTGCGCTGGGATATTACGTCAGCGACGATGGTTATCCCGGCTGGATGGCGCAGAACTGGACCTACATTCCTCGCGAACTACCCGGCGGTCGACCTTCATTTATCCATGTATTCGAACCGATGGAGGATGGACAGACCCGTGGGGCCAATGCGTTTTACAGCGTGATGGAGCAGATGAAAATGCTCGATACCCTGCAAAATACCCAGCTCCAGAGCGCGATAGTGAAGGCTATGTATGCCGCTACCATCGAGAGTGAACTGGATACCCAATCGGCGATGGACTTTATTCTCGGCGCGGATAATAAAGAGCAGCAGAGCAAACTTACGGGCTGGCTCGGTGAAATGGCGTCCTATTACTCAGCTGCGCCTGTTCGCCTGGGTGGGGCAAGGGTTCCACACCTGTTGCCGGGTGATTCTCTCAACCTTCAGTCGGCGCAGGATACCGATAACGGCTACTCGACTTTTGAACAGTCCCTGCTGCGTTATATTGCCGCTGGGCTTGGTGTGTCGTATGAGCAGCTTTCGCGAAACTATTCGCAGATGAGCTACTCGACCGCACGCGCAAGTGCTAACGAGTCCTGGGCGTACTTTATGGGGCGTCGCAAGTTTGTGGCATCCCGACAGGCCTGTCAGATGTTTCTTTGCTGGCTTGAAGAGGCGATTGTCCGCCGCGTGGTCACGCTTCCTTCGAAAGCCCGGTTCAGTTTCCAGGAGGCGAGAACAGCCTGGGGGAATGCCAACTGGATTGGCTCTGGTCGAATGGCAATTGACGGGCTGAAAGAGGTACAGGAGGCCGTCATGCTCATTGAGGCAGGTCTCAGCACGTATGAAAAAGAGTGCGCCAAACGCGGTGATGATTATCAGGAGATTTTTGCCCAGCAGGTCCGGGAAACCATGGAGCGTCGTGCTGCGGGTCTGAAACCACCGGCATGGGCCGCTGCAGCTTTTGAGGCCGGAGTGAAAAAATCAAACGAGGAGGAGCAAGATGGCGCACGAGCTGCGTAATCTTCCGCATATTGCCAGTATGGCCTTTAATGAGCCGCTGATGCTTGAACCCGCCTATGCGCGGGTTTTCTTTTGCGCGCTGGCTGGCCAGTTGGGCATCACCCGGCTGACAGATACCGTCTCTGGCATCACGCTTGATGCCGGACAAATAGCCGAACCGCTGGCGCTGTTTGGTGAGGATGATGACATGGATCCCCGTCCATCACGCAGCTATCAGGTGGCAAATGGTATCGCGGTCTTGCCGGTTTCCGGCACGCTGGTCAGTAAAACCCGTGCGCTTCAGCCTTATTCCGGGATGACGGGTTACAACGGGATCATTGCTCGCCTGCAGCAGGCAATCAGTGACCCCGGCGTTGACGGCATTCTTCTGGATATGGATACGCCGGGTGGAATGGTGTCCGGGGCGTTTGACTGCGCCGACATTATTGCCCGTATGCGCGATATCAAACCCATCTGGGCGCTGGCCAATGACATGAACTGCAGTGCAGGTCAGCTTATTGCCAGTTCGGCATCGCGACGGCTGGTCACACAAACGGCCAGAACCGGCTCCATTGGGGTCATGATGGCGCACAGTAACTATGGCGCTGCGCTCAAAACTAACGGCGTTGAGGTCACGCTGATTTACAGCGGCGATCGCAAGGTCGACGGCAACCCTTACGAAAAGCTTCCGAAAGATGTGCGTGCTGATTTCCAGACGCGTATCGATGCCACTCGTCAGATGTTTGCCGAAAAGGTTTCCGCTTATACCGGCATGTCTGTTCAGGACGTGCTGGACACCGAAGCGGCAGTATTCTCCGGCCAGGAATCTTTGGATAACGGGCTGGCGGATGAACTTGTTAACAATACCGATGCGCTCGGCGTGATGCGCGAAGCACTCGACAGACGCAAAAAAACAACCCTTGGAGGAACTATGCCATCACCTTCTGCATCAGCTGTGACCACTAAGCCAGTTGACCAGGCAGCAACTCAGACAACTGCATCAGCTGAACAGGCCACTACCGTTGACACGACAATTGCTTCCGTAGCAGCCCCTGTAGATGTCAGTGCGCAGGTTACTGCAGCAGTAGCTGCAGAGAATAGTCGCATCATGGGCATCCTGAACTGCGACGAGGCTAAAGGGCGTGAGTCACAGGCGCGAGCACTGGCCGAAACGCCGGGTATGACGGTAGAGAGCGCACAGCGCATTCTGGCTGCTGCACCGCAAAGTGCCCAGATGCGTACCGATACGGCGCTGGATCGTTTGATGGAAACAGCACCCGGTGCACTCCAAGCAGGTAGCGCATCTTCTGATGCCGCTGACGATTTGTTAAACACCCCCGTTTAAGAGGCTATCATGGCAATTACTGAAGTTTTCACACATAACCAGCCGCTCGGTAACAGCGACCCGGCGCACACTGCGTATGGTCCTGGCGAACTGACGGCTTCCACTCCAGCCATGACGCCGCTCATGCTGGATGCCACTTCTGGCAAGCTGACCGTCTGGGATGGTGCTCATGCTGGCGCGGCAATGGGCATCCTGGCTGTAACCGCAGACCAGAACAGCGCGGAACTGGCATATTACAAATCTGGCTCTTTCCGTATTGAAGATGTCCTCTGGCCATCTGCCGTCACCGACGACAACATTAAACGTAACGCGTTCGCCGGTACTGCAATCAGCATCGTTTAATCCGCATTTCTACAACCATCATCATTCATAAAAGCCGCTTGCGCGGCTTTTTTTACGGGAAAAATCTATGTCCGTTTACACCACTGCCCAACTGCTGGCGGTCAATGAGAAGAAATTCAAATTCGATCCGCTTTTCCTGCGTATCTTTTTCCGCGAAACCTATCCCTTCAGTACAGAGAAGGTTTACCTGTCGCAAATTCCTGGCCTGGTCAATATGGCGCTTTACGTCTCGCCGATTGTCTCCGGCAAAGTGATCCGCTCCCGTGGCGGCAGCACGTCTGAATTCACGCCGGGTTATGTGAAGCCGAAACACGAAGTTAACCCACTGATGACTCTCCGCCGCCTGCCGGATGAGGATCCGCAGAATCTCGCTGACCCGGTCTATCGCCGTCGCCGCATTATCCTTCAGAACATGAAGGATGAAGAGCTGGCGATTGCTCAGGTCGAAGAGAAACAGGCTGTTTCGGCGGTGCTCAGCGGTAAATACACCATGACCGGGGAAGCGTTCGAGCCTGTTGAAGTCGATATGGGCCGCAGCGCTGGTAACAACATTGTCCAGGCCGGTGCGGCTGCATGGTCAACCCGCGACAAAGAAACGTATGACCCGACCGATGACATTGAAGCCTACGCGCTCAACGCCAGCGGTGTGGTCAACATCATTGTGTTCGATCCGAAAGGCTGGGCGCTGTTCCGTTCCTTCAAGGCTGTTGAGAAGAAGCTGGATACGCGTCGTGGTTCTAACTCTGAGCTGGAAACTGCCGTGAAAGACCTGGGTATGGCTGTTTCATACAAGGGGATGTTTGGCGATGTGGCAATCGTGGTGTACTCCGGCCAGTACGTCGAAAACGACGTCAAAAAGAATTATCTGCCGGACCTGACAATGGTGCTGGGGAATACCCAGGCTCGTGGCCTGCGTACCTATGGCTGCATTCTTGATGCTGATGCCCAGCGCGAAGGTATCAATGCCTCGACACGCTACCCGAAAAACTGGGTGCAGTCGGGGGATCCGGCGCGCGAATCCACCATGATTCAGTCACAAATTAACCGCAATATTCGTCTTGATCTTGCCGATGCCATTTTGCTCAGCAAAGCTAAAAAAGATCTCTCATTTGCCGAGATTGCCGACGGCACCGGTCTGGCAGAAGCCTTTGTAACCGCGGCTTTGCTGGGTCAGCAGGCGCTTCCTGCCGACGCCGCCCGCCTGGTCGGGGCGAAGCTGGATCTCGACGAAGACTCCATTCTACTGTTGCAGATGATTCCACTGCGTGGCTGCATTGATGACCGTATTCCAACTGACCCAACGATGTATCGTTTCTATGAAATGTTGCAGGTGTACGGTACAACCCTGAAAGCGTTGGTTCATGAGAAATTTGGCGATGGCATTATTAGCGCGATTAACTTCAAACTCGACGTTAAGAAAGTGGCGGACCCGGAAGGTGGCGAACGTGCGGTCATCACCTTAGATGGTAAATATCTGCCGACCAAACCGTTCTGACAGCCATGCGCAACCATCAAAAGACGTTCACGATGCTGCTGGTACTGGTGCTGATTGGTCTTAATATGCGACCACTGCTCACCTCCGTCGGGCCACTGCTACCGCAATTGCGCCAGGCGAGCGGAATGAGCTTTAGCGTGGCTGCCCTGTTGACCGCTCTGCCGGTGGTTACCATGGGCGGGCTGGCGCTGGCCGGAAGCTGGCTTCATCAGCATGTCAGCGAACGTCGCAGTGTCGCCATCAGTCTGTTGCTGATTGCCGTCGGTGCATTGATGCGTGAGCTTTACCCGCAAAGTGCGCTGCTGCTTAGCAGCGCACTGCTTGGTGGGGTGGGGATCGGCATCATTCAGGCGGTGATGCCTTCGGTGATTAAACGGCGGTTTCAGCAGCGCACGCCACTGGTGATGGGGCTGTGGTCCGCGGCTCTGATGGGCGGCGGTGGGCTTGGTGCCGCCATAACGCCCTGGTTAGTTCAACATAGCGAAACCTGGTATCAAACACTCGCCTGGTGGGCGCTGCCTGCCGTTGTTGCGCTCTTTGCCTGGTGGTGGCAAAGCGCCCGCGAGGTCGCCTCTTCCCACAAGACAACAACCACTCCGGTTCGCGTGGTATTCACTCCCCGCGCGTGGACGCTGGGTGTTTACTTCGGTCTGATTAACGGCGGTTACGCCAGCCTGATTGCCTGGTTACCCGCTTTCTATATTGAGATTGGTGCCAGCGCGCAGTACAGCGGTTCCTTACTGGCATTGATGACGCTTGGGCAAGCCGCAGGAGCTTTGCTGATGCCTGCTATGGCTCGCCATCAGGATCGGCGCAAACTGTTAATGCTGGCGCTGGTGTTACAACTGGTGGGGTTCTGCGGCTTTATCTGGCTGCCGATGCAATTGCCGGTATTGTGGGCGATGGTGTGTGGGTTAGGTCTGGGCGGCGCGTTTCCGCTCTGTTTGCTGCTGGCGCTCGATCACTCTGTGCAACCGGCTATTGCTGGCAAGCTGGTGGCGTTTATGCAGGGAATCGGTTTTATCATCGCCGGGCTTGCCCCGTGGTTTTCTGGCGTGCTGCGTAGTATCAGCGGCAATTACCTGATGGACTGGGCATTTCATGCGCTGTGCGTCGTTGGGCTGATGATCATAACCCTGCGTTTTGCACCAGTACGTTTTCCGCAGCTGTGGGTCAAAGAGGCATGATGCGACGCTTGTTCCTGCGCTTTGTTCATGCCGGATGCGGCTAATGTAGATCGCTGAACTTGTAGGCCTGATAAGCGCAGCGTATCAGGCAATTTTTATAATTTAAACTGACGATTCAACTTTATAATCTTTGAAATAATAGTGCTTATCCCGGTCGTTTATTTCGCGAATAACCCGACAAGGAACGCCAGCCGCCACGACGTTTGGTGGAATGTCTTTTGTGACGATACTACCCGCGCCAATAACAGAATTATCCCCGATGGTGACGCCTGGATTAATAACCACATGACTTCCGATCCAGACGTTATTGCCAATCGTTATCGGAAAAGAGTACATCTCGCCGTTTTTTCTCAATTCATGGTGTACAGGGTGTCCCGTAACGGAAAGAGTAACGTTGGGTGCAATCAGTACGTTATCACCGATTGTTACCGTGTAGTCATCGACAATGGTTAAATTGAAATTTGCATAAAAATTGCGGCCTATATGGATGTTGGAACCGTAAGAGAAATAGACAGGCGGTTCTACCCAGGCGTTTTCCCCTACCGTGGCAAACATTTCTTTAATCAGGCTTTCTCTTTTTTCAACTTCTGATGGATGCGAGTGATTAAACTCATACATTAACGTTTTCCCACGAAGTCTTTTTTCCGGTAAGCCTTCGCACATATCGGTAAATAGCTTGCCTGCTCTTATTCTTTCGGTCATTGGCATGTTCAATGCGATCACTCCGTTATGATATGTTGGTCGGATAAGGCGCTCGCGCCGCATCCGACATTGATTGCTTAAGCGACTTCATTCACCTGACGACGCAGCAGGGAAAGCGGGCCGGGGCCGCTAAGCGTGAACACGGAAATTAAGGTGAAGCCCAGCGCCACCAGACCCAGCACCAGATAAGCGCCCTGGAAACCGATGCTTTCATACATATTGCCCGCCAGTACAGACATAAAAATCATCGCCAGTTGCTTAAAGAAGCAGAAACAGACCAGATAAATCGTCGCTGAAAAACGCACTTCAAACTGGCTGGTAATATATTTAAAGCAGCCCACCAGCAGGAACGGTACTTCAAACATATGCAGCGTTTTCAGAATAACCACTTCCAGCGCTGAGGTGGCGAACGATGAGCCAATAATACGTACAGACATAATAGTGCCAGCCAGCAGCAGGGCGTTTTTCCCACCGATGCGATTAATGATCAGTGGCGCAAAGAACATAATCGAGGCGTTAAGTAATTCGCCCATTGTCGTTACGTAGCCAAATACCCGCGTACCCTGTTCACCGGTAGCAAAGAACGAAGTAAAGAAATTAGCAAACTGTTGGTCAAAAACATCGTAGGTGCAGGAAACGCCAATAACATACAGTGACAAAAACCACAGTTTTGGCTGTCTGAACAGTTCCAGTGCCAGCTTAAGGCTAAATGCCGAATGGTTGGCACCTACCGCATTGGCAACCGTGGCAGAAGAGGGCGCATCCGTTTTGGCGAAAAAGAGTAAAACGGCGAGGATGAGTGCACAGCCAGAGCCCAGCCAGAAAACAAACTGATTATTGATGGTGAACATGATGCCGACAATCGAGGCACACAGCGCCCAGCCAACACAGCCAAACATCCGCGCGCGACCAAATTCGAAATTACTGCGACGGCTGACTTTCTCAATAAATGCCTCTACTGCTGGCGCACCGGCGTTAAAACAAAAGCCTAGATAAATACCACCAACAATCGATCCTACTAAAATGTTGTATTGTAACAGTGGCCCGAAGATAAAAATAAAGAACGGCGCAAACATCACTAACATGCCGGTAATAATCCACAGCAGGTATTTGCGCAGCCCGAGTTTGTCAGAAAGCAGACCAAACAGCGGTTGGAATAATAGCGAGAACAGAGAAATAGCGGCAAAAATAATACCCGTATCACTTTTGCTGATATGGTTGATGTCATGTAGCCAAATCGGGAAAAACGGGAAGTAGGCTCCCATGATAAAAAAGTAAAAGAAAAAGAATAAACCGAACATCCAAAAGTTTGTGTTTTTTAAATAGTACATAATGGATTTCCTTACGCGAAATACGGGCAGACATGGCCTGCCCGGTTATTATTATTTTTGACACCAGACCAACTGGTAATGGTAGCGACCGGCGCTCAGCTGGAATTCCGCCGATACTGACGGGCTCCAGGAGTCGTCGCCACCAATCCCCATATGGAAACCGTCGATATTCAGCCATGTGCCTTCTTCCGCGTGCAGCAGATGGCGATGGCTGGTTTCCATCAGTTGCTGTTGACTGTAGCGGCTGATGTTGAACTGGAAGTCGCCGCGCCACTGGTGTGGGCCATAATTCAATTCGCGCGTCCCGCAGCGCAGACCGTTTTCGCTCGGGAAGACGTACGGGGTATACATGTCTGACAATGGCAGATCCCAGCGGTCAAAACAGGCGGCAGTAAGGCGGTCGGGATAGTTTTCTTGCGGCCCTAATCCGAGCCAGTTTACCCGCTCTGCTACCTGCGCCAGCTGGCAGTTCAGGCCAATCCGCGCCGGATGCGGTGTATCGCTCGCCACTTCAACATCAACGGTAATCGCCATTTGACCACTACCATCAATCCGGTAGGTTTTCCGGCTGATAAATAAGGTTTTCCCCTGATGCTGCCACGCGTGAGCGGTCGTAATCAGCACCGCATCAGCAAGTGTATCTGCCGTGCACTGCAACAACGCTGCTTCGGCCTGGTAATGGCCCGCCGCCTTCCAGCGTTCGACCCAGGCGTTAGGGTCAATGCGGGTCGCTTCACTTACGCCAATGTCGTTATCCAGCGGTGCACGGGTGAACTGATCGCGCAGCGGCGTCAGCAGTTGTTTTTTATCGCCAATCCACATCTGTGAAAGAAAGCCTGACTGGCGGTTAAATTGCCAACGCTTATTACCCAGCTCGATGCAAAAATCCATTTCGCTGGTGGTCAGATGCGGGATGGCGTGGGACGCGGCGGGGAGCGTCACACTGAGGTTTTCCGCCAGACGCCACTGCTGCCAGGCGCTGATGTGCCCGGCTTCTGACCATGCGGTCGCGTTCGGTTGCACTACGCGTACTGTGAGCCAGAGTTGCCCGGCGCTCTCCGGCTGCGGTAGTTCAGGCAGTTCAATCAACTGTTTACCTTGTGGAGCGACATCCAGAGGCACTTCACCGCTTGCCAGCGGCTTACCATCCAGCGCCACCATCCAGTGCAGGAGCTCGTTATCGCTATGACGGAACAGGTATTCGCTGGTCACTTCGATGGTTTGCCCGGATAAACGGAACTGGAAAAACTGCTGCTGGTGTTTTGCTTCCGTCAGCGCTGGATGCGGCGTGCGGTCGGCAAAGACCAGACCGTTCATACAGAACTGGCGATCGTTCGGCGTATCGCCAAAATCACCGCCGTAAGCCGACCACGGGTTGCCGTTTTCATCATATTTAATCAGCGACTGATCCACCCAGTCCCAGACGAAGCCGCCCTGTAAACGGGGATACTGACGAAACGCCTGCCAGTATTTAGCGAAACCGCCAAGACTGTTACCCATCGCGTGGGCGTATTCGCAAAGGATCAGCGGGCGCGTCTCTCCAGGTAGCGAAAGCCATTTTTTGATGGACCATTTCGGCACAGCCGGGAAGGGCTGGTCTTCATCCACGCGCGCGTACATCGGGCAAATAATATCGGTGGCCGTGGTGTCGGCTCCGCCGCCTTCATACTGCACCGGGCGGGAAGGATCGACAGATTTGATCCAGCGATACAGCGCGTCGTGATTAGCGCCGTGGCCTGATTCATTCCCCAGCGACCAGATGATCACACTCGGGTGATTACGATCGCGCTGCACCATTCGCGTTACGCGTTCGCTCATCGCCGGTAGCCAGCGCGGATCATCGGTCAGACGATTCATTGGCACCATGCCGTGGGTTTCAATATTGGCTTCATCCACCACATACAGGCCGTAGCGGTCGCACAGCGTGTACCACAGCGGATGGTTCGGATAATGCGAACAGCGCACGGCGTTAAAGTTGTTCTGCTTCATCAGCAGGATATCCTGCACCATCGTCTGCTCATCCATGACCTGACCATGCAGAGGATGATGCTCGTGACGGTTAACGCCTCGAATCAGCAACGGCTTGCCGTTCAGCAGCAGCAGACCATTTTCAATCCGCACCTCGCGGAAACCGACATCGCAGGCTTCTGCTTCAATCAGCGTGCCGTCGGCGGTGTGCAGTTCAACCACCGCACGATAGAGATTCGGGATTTCGGCGCTCCACAGTTTCGGGTTTTCGACGTTCAGACGTAGTGTGACGCGATCGGCATAACCACCACGCTCATCGATAATTTCACCGCCGAAAGGCGCGGTGCCGCTGGCGACCTGCGTTTCACCCTGCCATAAAGAAACTGTTACCCGTAGGTAGTCACGCAACTCGCCGCACATCTGAACTTCAGCCTCCAGTACAGCGCGGCTGAAATCATCATTAAAGCGAGTGGCAACATGGAAATCGCTGATTTGTGTAGTCGGTTTATGCAGCAACGAGACGTCACGGAAAATGCCGCTCATCCGCCACATATCCTGATCTTCCAGATAACTGCCGTCACTCCAGCGCAGCACCATCACCGCGAGGCGGTTTTCTCCGGCGCGTAAAAATGCGCTCAGGTCAAATTCAGACGGCAAACGACTGTCCTGGCCGTAACCGACCCAGCGCCCGTTGCACCACAGATGAAACGCCGAGTTAACGCCATCAAAAATAATTCGCGTCTGGCCTTCCTGTAGCCAGCTTTCATCAACATTAAATGTGAGCGAGTAACAACCCGTCGGATTCTCCGTGGGAACAAACGGCGGATTGACCGTAATGGGATAGGTCACGTTGGTGTAGATGGGCGCATCGTAACCGTGCATCTGCCAGTTTGAGGGGACGACGACAGTATCGGCCTCAGGAAGATCGCACTCCAGCCAGCTTTCCGGCACCGCTTCTGGTGCCGGAAACCAGGCAAAGCGCCATTCGCCATTCAGGCTGCGCAACTGTTGGGAAGGGCGATCGGTGCGGGCCACGACGGCCAGTGAATCCGTAATCATGGTCATAGCTGTTTCCTGTGTGAAATTGTTATCCGCTCACAATTCCACACAACATACGAGCCGGAAGCATAAAGTGTAAAGCCTGGGGTGCCTAATGAGTGAGCTAACTCACATTAATTGCGTTGCGCTCACTGCCCGCTTTCCAGTCGGGAAACCTGTCGTGCCAGCTGCATTAATGAATCGGCCAACGCGCGGGGAGAGGCGGTTTGCGTATTGGGCGCCAGGGTGGTTTTTCTTTTCACCAGTGAGACGGGCAACAGCTGATTGCCCTTCACCGCCTGGCCCTGAGAGAGTTGCAGCAAGCGGTCCACGCTGGTTTGCCCCAGCAGGCGAAAATCCTGTTTGATGGTGGTTAACGGCGGGATATAACATGAGCTGTCTTCGGTATCGTCGTATCCCACTACCGAGATATCCGCACCAACGCGCAGCCCGGACTCGGTAATGGCGCGCATTGCGCCCAGCGCCATCTGATCGTTGGCAACCAGCATCGCAGTGGGAACGATGCCCTCATTCAGCATTTGCATGGTTTGTTGAAAACCGGACATGGCACTCCAGTCGCCTTCCCGTTCCGCTATCGGCTGAATTTGATTGCGAGTGAGATATTTATGCCAGCCAGCCAGACGCAGACGCGCCGAGACAGAACTTAATGGGCCCGCTAACAGCGCGATTTGCTGGTGACCCAATGCGACCAGATGCTCCACGCCCAGTCGCGTACCGTCTTCATGGGAGAAAATAATACTGTTGATGGGTGTCTGGTCAGAGACATCAAGAAATAACGCCGGAACATTAGTGCAGGCAGCTTCCACAGCAATGGCATCCTGGTCATCCAGCGGATAGTTAATGATCAGCCCACTGACGCGTTGCGCGAGAAGATTGTGCACCGCCGCTTTACAGGCTTCGACGCCGCTTCGTTCTACCATCGACACCACCACGCTGGCACCCAGTTGATCGGCGCGAGATTTAATCGCCGCGACAATTTGCGACGGCGCGTGCAGGGCCAGACTGGAGGTGGCAACGCCAATCAGCAACGACTGTTTGCCCGCCAGTTGTTGTGCCACGCGGTTGGGAATGTAATTCAGCTCCGCCATCGCCGCTTCCACTTTTTCCCGCGTTTTCGCAGAAACGTGGCTGGCCTGGTTCACCACGCGGGAAACGGTCTGATAAGAGACACCGGCATACTCTGCGACATCGTATAACGTTACTGGTTTCACATTCACCACCCTGAATTGACTCTCTTCCGGGCGCTATCATGCCATACCGCGAAAGGTTTTGCGCCATTCGATGGTGTCAACGTAAATGCATGCCGCTTCGCCTTCCGGCCACCAGAATAGCCTGCGATTCAACCCCTTCTTCGATCTGTTTTGCTACCCGTTGTAGCGCCGGAAGATGCTTTTCCGCTGCCTGTTCAATGGTCATTGCGCTCGCCATATACACCAGATTCAGACAGCCAATCACCCGTTGTTCACTGCGCAGCGGTACGGCGATAGAGGCGATCTTCTCCTCCTGATCCCAGCCGCGGTAGTTCTGTCCGTAACCCTCTTTGCGCGCGCGCGCCAGAATGGCTTCCAGCTTTAACGGTTCCCGTGCCAGTTGATAGTCATCACCGGGGCGGGAGGCTAACATTTCGATTAATTCCTTGCGGTCTTGTTCCGGGCAAAAGGCCAGCCAGGTCAGGCCCGAGGCGGTTTTCAGAAGCGGCAAACGTCGCCCGACCATTGCCCGGTGAAAGGATAAGCGGCTGAAACGGTGAGTGGTTTCGCGTACCACCATTGCATCAACATCCAGCGTGGACACATCTGTCGGCCATACCACTTCGCGCAACAGATCGCCCAGCAGTGGGGCCGCCAGTGCAGAAATCCACTGTTCGTCACGAAATCCTTCGCTTAATTGCCGCACTTTGATGGTCAGTCGAAAACTATCATCGGAGGGGCTACGGCGGACATATCCCTCTTCCTGCAGCGTCTCCAGCAGTCGCCGCACAGTGGTGCGATGCAGGCCGCTGAGTTCCGCCAGCAGCCCGACGCTGGCACCGCCATCAAGTTTATTTAACATATTTAATAACATTAGACCGCGGGTTAAGCCGCGCACGGTTTTGTATTCCGTCTGCTCATTGTTCTGCATATTAATTGACATTTCTATAGTTAAAACAACGTGGTGCACCTGGTGCACATTCGGGCATGTTTTGATTGTAGCCGAAAACACCCTTCCTATACTGAGCGCACAATAAAAAATCATTTACATGTTTTTAACAAAATAAGTTGCGCTGTACTGTGCGCGCAACGACATTTTGTCCGAGTCGTGAGGTACTGAAATGGCAATACAACACCCTGACATCCAGCCTGCTGTTAACCATAGCGTTCAGGTGGCGATCGCTGGTGCCGGCCCGGTTGGGCTGATGATGGCGAACTATCTCGGCCAGATGGGCATTGACGTGCTGGTGGTGGAGAAACTCGATAAGTTGATCGACTACCCGCGTGCGATTGGTATTGATGACGAGGCGCTGCGCACCATGCAGTCGGTCGGCCTGGTCGATGATGTTCTGCCGCACACTACGCCGTGGCACGCGATGCGTTTTCTCACCCCGAAAGGCCGCTGTTTTGCTGATATTCAGCCAATGACCGATGAATTTGGCTGGCCGCGCCGTAACGCCTTTATTCAGCCGCAGGTCGATGCGGTGATGCTGGAAGGGGTGTCGCGTTTTCCGAATGTGCGCTGCTTGTTTTCCCGCGAGCTGGAGGCCTTCAGTCAGCAAGATGACGAAGTGACCTTGCACCTGAAAACGGCAGAAGGGCAGCGGGAAATAGTCAAAGCCCAGTGGCTGGTAGCCTGTGACGGTGGAGCAAGTTTTGTCCGTCGCACTCTGAATGTGCCGTTTGAAGGTAAAACTGCGCCAAATCAGTGGATTGTGGTAGATATCGCCAACGATCCGTTAAGTACGCCGCATATCTATTTGTGTTGCGATCCGGTGCGCCCGTATGTTTCTGCCGCGCTGCCTCATGCGGTACGTCGCTTTGAATTTATGGTGATGCCGGGAGAAACCGAAGAGCAGCTGCGTGAGCCGCAAAATATGCGCAAGCTGTTAAGCAAAGTGCTGCCTAATCCGGACAATGTTGAATTGATTCGCCAGCGTGTCTACACCCACAACGCGCGACTGGCGCAACGTTTCCGTATTGATCGCGTACTGCTGGCGGGCGATGCCGCGCACATCATGCCGGTATGGCAGGGGCAGGGCTATAACAGTGGTATGCGCGACGCCTTTAACCTCGCATGGAAACTGGCGTTGGTTATCCAGGGGAAAGCCCGCGATGCGCTGCTCGATACCTATCAACAAGAACGTCGCGATCACGCCAAAGCGATGATTGACCTGTCCGTGACGGCGGGCAACGTGCTGGCTCCGCCGAAACGCTGGCAGGGTACGTTACGTGACGGCGTTTCCTGGCTGTTGAATTATCTGCCGCCAGTAAAACGCTACTTCCTCGAAATGCGCTTCAAGCCGATGCCGCAATATTACGGCGGTGCGCTGATGCGTGAGGGCGAAGCGAAGCACTCTCCGGTCGGCAAGATGTTTATTCAGCCGAAAGTCACGCTGGAAAACGGCGACGTGACGCTGCTCGATAACGCGATCGGCGCGAACTTCGCGGTAATTGGCTGGGGATGCAATCCACTGTGGGGGATGAGCGACGAGCAAATCCAGCAGTGGCGCGCGTTGGGCACACGCTTCATTCAGGTGGTGCCGGAAGTGCAAATTCATACCGCACAGGATAACCACGACGGCGTACTACGCGTGGGCGATACGCAAGGTCGCCTGCGTAGCTGGTTCGCGCAACACAATGCTTCGCTGGTGGTGATGCGCCCGGATCGCTTTGTTGCCGCCACCGCCATTCCGCAAACCCTGGGCAAGACCCTGAATAAACTGGCGTCGGTGATGACGCTGACCCGCCCTGATGCCGACGTTTCTGTCGAAAAGGTAGCCTGATATGCACGCTTATCTTCACTGTCTTTCCCACTCGCCGCTGGTGGGGTATGTCGACCCGGCGCAAGAGGTGCTCGATGAGGTCAATGGCGTGATTGCCAGCGCCCGCGAGCGTATTGCGGCATTCTCCCCTGAACTGGTGGTGCTGTTTGCGCCAGATCACTACAACGGCTTTTTCTATGACGTGATGCCACCGTTCTGTTTAGGCGTTGGAGCGACGGCAATTGGTGATTTCGGCAGTGCGGCAGGAGAGCTGCCCGTGCCTGTGGAGCTGGCGGAGGCCTGTGCGCATGCCGTCATGAAGAGCGGGATCGATCTTGCCGTTTCTTACTGTATGCAGGTGGACCACGGGTTCGCCCAGCCGCTGGAGTTCCTGCTCGGTGGGCTGGATAAGGTGCCAGTTCTGCCTGTGTTCATCAACGGTGTCGCCACGCCGCTGCCCGGTTTCCAGCGTACCCGCATGTTGGGTGAAGCCATTGGACGTTTCACCAGCACTCTCAATAAACGCGTGCTGTTCCTGGGTTCCGGTGGGCTTTCCCATCAGCCGCCGGTGCCCGAACTGGCGAAAGCCGATGCCCATATGCGCGACCGTCTGTTGGGGAGCGGGAAAGATTTACCCGCCAGTGAGCGCGAATTGCGTCAGCAACGGGTGATTAGCGCCGCTGAGAAGTTTGTTGAGGATCAGAGAACGCTGCATCCGCTCAACCCGATTTGGGATAACCAGTTCATGACTTTGCTGGAGCAGGGACGCATACAGGAACTGGATGCCGTCAGTAACGAAGAGCTTTCCGCCATTGCCGGAAAGTCGACACATGAAATCAAAACCTGGGTCGCCGCTTTTGCCGCTATTTCTGCGTTTGGCAACTGGCGTAGCGAAGGGCGTTATTACCGCCCAATCCCGGAGTGGATTGCCGGATTTGGCTCGTTAAGCGCCAGAACAGAGAACTGAATATGCAGGAGAAGATGATGAGTTATCAGCCACAAACCGAAGCCGCCACCAGCCGTTTTCTGAATGTAGAAGAAGCGGGTAAAACGCTGCGCATCCATTTTAATGACTGCGGACAAGGCGACGAAACCGTTGTCCTGCTGCATGGTTCCGGCCCGGGTGCTACTGGCTGGGCGAACTTCAGCCGCAATATCGATCCGCTGGTAGAGGCGGGCTATCGGGTGATCCTGCTGGATTGTCCGGGTTGGGGCAAGAGCGATTCGGTCGTTAATAGTGGTTCGCGATCGGATCTTAATGCACGAATCCTGAAAAGCGTGGTGGATCAACTGGATATCGCCAAAATCCACCTGCTGGGCAACTCGATGGGGGGCCATAGTTCTGTGGCGTTCACCCTTAAATGGCCGGAGCGCGTCGGCAAACTGGTGCTGATGGGCGGCGGTACGGGCGGCATGAGTTTGTTTACGCCGATGCCAACCGAAGGTATTAAGCGACTGAATCAGCTTTATCGTCAGCCGACTATCGAAAACCTGAAGCTGATGATGGATATCTTCGTTTTTGATACCAGCGATTTGACCGACGCCCTGTTTGAAGCGCGCCTGAATAATATGCTGTCGCGCCGCGATCACCTGGAAAACTTCGTTAAGAGCCTGGAAGCTAATCCGAAACAGTTCCCGGATTTTGGCCCACGTCTGGCGGAAATCAAAGCGCAAACCCTGATTGTCTGGGGGCGCAACGACCGCTTTGTGCCGATGGATGCGGGTCTGCGTCTGCTGTCCGGCATTGCCGGTTCTGAACTGCATATCTTCCGCGACTGTGGTCACTGGGCGCAGTGGGAACATGCCGACGCTTTCAATCAACTGGTGCTGAATTTCCTCGCACGCCCTTAAGGAATGGTCATGACGAAGCATACTCTTGAGCAACTGGCGGCGGATTTACGCCGCGCCGCAGAGCAGGGCGAAGCGATTGCACCGCTGCGCGATCTGATTGGTATCGATAACGCTGAAGCGGCTTACGCCATTCAGCACATAAATGTGCAACATGACGTTGCGCAGGGGCGTCGCGTGGTAGGGCGTAAAGTGGGCCTGACACATCCGAAAGTGCAACAACAACTGGGCGTTGATGGGGTTTGAGGGCCAATGGAACGAAAACGTACGTTTATGGTATAACTTATTGATTATAATACAGTATACAAAGGTCCCTTTTCAGGGACCCTTTCGTATGTTGTAGCTGATTTTATTTTCTTCTTTTCTTTTGGGTGCTTTTAATAGCCATATATGATGTTTCATATAAAGTTAAAAGTTTCCCCATCTGTCTATCTATAGCGTCATGTTTTTCAGGATTTCTTAATTTCTGCAGCAGTTTAGATATATATTTCGCAGGTAACTTTATTATTAATGAATTATGGGATTGATACATTTCCTTTGTCCAATCTAAATCTTTTCCTGATTTCAATACCTCACTCTCATCTCTATTAATTATAAAACCGAGCTTTCCATACGGACCTGTTAAATATGATTGTAATTGTCTATACTCAGATGGACCTAATTCTTCAAAATTTTTAGCATCAAAAACAACTTGTCTTGTTTTATAGTCCTCCAATACTCGTTTCCAAAAATCAGATTTGCCACCATTGGTGCCTATAATATCTCGTCTCTGAACTGCGTTACCATTTGGATGGGACTTGATGTCTGTTAGGTGGGATGCAAATACTATTCTTAGTGCGTCTAAACACCATTGTTCAAATTCAGTGGCACCTTCATTTCCTATCGGTATCTGATCTAGATGAGTAGTTATTTGACCTATTGTTTTATTTCTAATGGCTGAATTATCTGAAATAATATTAATATCATATTCGTCATTTATCTCCTCTGCTTCCTCTGGAGCAAGTGCATTACGATTTAGATTCAAACCAAGCCAGTAACATGGATGAATTAATAATTTCTCATTACTTTCAAAACCTTTATCTGGAGTTCGCCCGTCATGGCAAAATGAATAGGATGAGGTGTTTTTATCACGAATACCAACAAATCCTACACTATACAAACTTTGGAGAATTCCACTTGCCTTTAACAACTGTATTTCAGACGTTATTTTAGGATCTCCATTTTCTTCGATTAATTCGAAAGATGCTTCTATTTTTTTTAAGCACGTATAAACTGTTAATTCAGGTTCAATGCTACGAAATGCACTAGTTATAACCTGTATTGAAGGAAAGATCTTCTGATACTCTTTCCAGAGATCTTCAAGTCTGGCCATGGAAATTGACTTGGCTGCATATTCTAGGTCAGTGTTTATGATAGTTTCTCTATTCTCTCTGAATGCGGAAAAAAAAGCTTCATTCAACAATGATAGTAAATCCCTGGGCCGGTAAAGGGTAAATTGCAAACATCGCTTAAAACCATTCCTCCCTTTAAGATCATCCGCTGTGCATCTATCCCAAACTCGTTGATCTTTCTCAATATCTAGCTTAAATGCTACTTTCATTCTTTTAGCTGACAGCATTAGGAGTTGTGCCCAGTCCCAATGCAACCTTATGACTTGACCCTCTATATTTCTCGAGTAATCAGGATCTTCCTTTGATAGCGACCTAAATATATTATCCCTTAAAAAAATTATTGGACGAATGCATTTTGCTTTTTGATTTAATTCAATAGATGCATATGCTAGACCTGCAATGATTCCAATTCCTATATTATCCGGTTCATACGCCTCATCTAGCTTATCCATTAATATGACAACTTTCCTGTCTGAGCGTTCAAGAAGTGATACTATATTATTTTCTATTTCTGAGATATTCAAATTGAATTGAAGATCACCAATTGATTCTTCTGGGTTATTTTCATCTAAATACTCCTTTGCGACAAGCCTACACTTTCTTAAAATGTCACCTTGTGCAGAATTCCATTTTTTCAAATGTTCATTCAACAATGTTTCTGATGATATTTGAGATGACAATTTGTAATGAGATGATATATATGATGCTATCTCCATTAGCATAGCGTATCGCCATAATAGTCTTGTTGCTGCCCTTGCTAAATTAAATGATCCTGTAAATGGTTTCAACATTGATCTGAAACCAATAATTTGAGAATCGTCTGGTGAGAAACTCAGGATTAATATTTTTTTGTCTTTCTTCCAATGCTCATTTAGCTGAATAAATAAAGCACTTTTACCTGTCCCTCGTCTACCAACAACAATGGTCCTGTCATCAGTTTCAATTAGAGTCCTAAAGTCAGCAGTTTCAATGAAAGCATTACTCAACATCTTTTTATCATTTTCTGCTGTCGTATCACCAAACGGATTAGACTTTGAAGTAATATTCAATTCCATATTCAACCTTTTATGTTAGTTGCTTTCATTTATTACTTTATATACTGTTGAACGAGCAATATTCATTGTTTTTGATATATGTGAGGCACCTAACCCCTGTTGCCACATATTTAATACTGCATCTCTATCTATTTTTCTTTTTCTACCAAAAACAACTCCTTTTGCCATTGCCTCTTGGCGACCTTCATTGGTACGCTCTAGTATTCTCTGTCGTTCTGCCTGGGCCACTGCAGATAGAATAGTGACAACCATTTTACCCATCTCCCCATCGGTACTGATTCCGTCATCAATAAACCGAATGGATACACCTTGGGCGTCAAACTCTTTTATTAACTGGATCATGTCAGCAGTATCGCGCCCAAGGCGGTCAAGTTTCTTCACCAAGATGACGTCACCTTCCTCCACCTTCATCCTCAGCAAGTCCAGCCCTTTCCGATCGCTTGAACTGCCCGATGCCTTGTCAGTAAAGATGCGATTTGCTTTCACGCCTGCGTCTTTGAGTGCCCGAACCTGAATATCGAGAGATTGCTGGCTGGTTGATACCCGTGCGTAACCAAAAAGTCGCATAAAAATGTATCCTAAATCAAATATCGGACAAGCAGTGTCTGTTATAACAAAAAATCGATTTAATAGACACATTAACAGCACTGTTTTTATGTGTGCGATAATTTATAATATTTCGGACGGTTGCAAAATTGTTAATGAATAACTGTCAGGTAGGGAGCCTGATATGCCTGTCGACTTTCTAACCTCTGACCAAAAACAGAATTACGGTTGTTATGCTGCAGAACCTAATGACGTGCAACTGGCGCGCTATTTTCATCTTGATGAACGGGATCTGGCCTTCATTAACCAACGACGGGGCAAACATAATAGGCTGGGCATTGCGCTTCAGCTCACCACAGCCCGTTTTCTGGGAACATTTCTGACGGATTTAACTCAGGTTCTGCCTGGTGTTCAACATTTTGTCGCGGTACAGCTTAATATCCACCGTCCAGAAGTTCTCTCCCGCTATGCTGAACGGGACACTACCCTTAGAGAACATACTGCATTAATTAAGGAATATTACGGCTATCATGAATTTGGTGATTTTCCATGGTCTTTCCGCCTGAAGCGTCTGCTATATACCCGGGCGTGGCTCAGTAATGAGCGACCGGGTCTGATGTTTGATTTTGCCACTGCATGGTTGCTTCAAAATAAGGTATTACTGCCCGGAGCAACCACACTAGTACGTCTCATCAGTGAAATTCGTGAAAGGGCAAATCAGCGGCTGTGGAAAAAGCTGGCCGCACTGCCGAACAAATGGCAGGCAGCTCAAGTGATGGAGCTTCTGGTCATTCCGGAAGGTCAGCGTGTATCAGCACTGGAACAGTTGAAAAAAGGCCCTGTTACAGTCAGTGGACCTGCGTTTAATGAAGCGCTGGAACGATATATCCGATTACGAAGTCTTGAGTTTTCCCGACTGAACTTTTCCGGTCTGCCTGCCATTCAACTGCGTAATCTGGCTCGTTATGCTGGCATGGCGTCGGTAAAATATATCGCTCGAATGCCACAGCAGAGAAAGCTTGCTGTACTTACTGCATTCGTTAAAGCACAGGAAATAACGGCATTAGACGATGCCGTTGATGTGCTTGATATGCTAATTCTGGACATTATCCGCGAAGCAAAGAAAACCGGGCAAAAAAAAAGACTCAGGACACTGAAAGATCTTGATCAGGCCGCATTGTTACTGGCGCGGGCATGTGCATTGTTGCTGGATGATAATACAGATGTCCCAGATCTCAGGCAGGTTATCTTCAAGTGCGTACCCAAAAACAGACTGGCAGAATCTGTAAGCAAGGTTAATGAACTTGCTCGTCCACAGAACAATAATTTCCATGACGAAATGGTTGAGCAGTACGGTCGGGTTAAACGTTTTCTTCCGGCGGTGTTGCGGGACCTGCATTTCCGTGCGGCACCGGCAGGTGAACATGTACTGGCTGCGATTCATTATCTGGCAGAACTGAATGGTTCGAAAAAGCGCATCCTTGATGATGCGCCTGAACATATTATCACCGGTCCCTGGAAACGCCTCGTATACGATGCGGAGGGACGGATACAGCGTGCAGGTTATTCACTATGTTTGCTGGAACGCCTTCAGGATGCACTGCGCCGCCGGGACATCTGGCTTGAAAACAGTGATCGCTGGGGAGATCCTCGCGAGAAGTTGTTGCAAGGTGAAGAGTGGCAGACTCAGCGTATTCCTGTCTGTCGGGCACTGGGACATCCTGTCGATGGACGTAAAGGTGTGCAACAACTGGCTATTCAGCTGGATGAGACCTGGAAAGCCGTGGCATCACGATTTGAAAAGAATGCGGAAGTTCATATCTGTAATGAAGGTAAATATCCATCCCTGACTATCAGTTGTCTGGAGAAACAGGAAGAGCCACCATCATTGCTTCGTCTAAATAATCGGATCAAACAGCTACTCCCACCGGTAGATTTAACGGAACTGTTACTTGAGATAGATGCCCAGACAGGATTTACACATGAGTTTGCGCATGTCAGTGAATCTGGTGCTCGAGCGCAAGATTTGCACATCAGTTTATGTGCGGTATTGATGGCTGAAGCCTGTAATATCGGACTGGAACCGCTGATAAAGCACAATATACCAGCACTGACCCGCCATCGGCTCAGTTGGGTGAAACAGAATTACCTTCGTGCAGAAACGCTGGTCAGCGCCAATGCCCGCCTGGTTGATTTTCAGTCCACACTGGAGCTTGCTGGTCGTTGGGGAGGTGGAGAAGTGGCATCAGCTGACGGCATGCGCTTTGTCACACCAGTGAAGACCATCAACTCAGGATCTAACAGAAAATATTTTGGTTCTGGACGAGGCATCACCTGGTATAACTTCGTATCTGATCAGTACTCTGGGTTCCATGGCATTGTGGTACCCGGTACATTACGGGATTCGATTTTTGTACTGGAAGGACTTCTTGAGCAGCAGACAGGGCTGAATCCAGTTGAAATCATGACAGACACTGCGGGTAGCAGCGATATTATTTTCGGTCTGTTCTGGCTACTGGGGTATCAGTTTTCCCCCCGGCTTGCCGATGCAGGTGAGGCGGTGTTCTGGCGGGTGAATAAATCGGCAAACTACGGAGTACTGGATAAGTTGGCCCGAGGATATGCAGATCTGTCAAAAGCGGAGAGTCAGTGGGATGAGATGATGCGAACCGCTGGTTCGCTGAAGTTGGGTACAATTCATGCGTCAGAACTCATTCGCTCTTTACTGAAAAGCTCGCGCCCATCAGGACTGGCACAGGCAATTATGGAAGTAGGGCGTGTAAACAAAACGCTATATCTCCTCAATTATATTGATGATGAAGATTATCGTCGGCGGATCCTGACGCAGCTTAATCGAGGAGAAGGCCGCCACGCTGTGGCTCGTGCGATTTGTTACGGACAACGCGGAGAGATCAGAAAGCGTTATCGTGAAGGGCAGGAAGATCAACTGGGGGCGCTGGGCCTGGTTACTAATGCAGTGGTTCTGTGGAACACGCTCTATATGGAGGAAGCGTTGAGCTGGATGCGCCGTAATGGCGAAGAAATTATAGATGAAGATATCGCTCGGCTATCTCCCCTGATGCACGGGCATATCAATATGTTGGGCCATTATACATTCACGTTGCCAGAGGATATTTTAAAAGGGGAACTGAGAGCTCTAAATTTAAATATAAACAACGAATTATCTCCTTAACGTACGTTTTCGTTCCATTGGCCCTCAAACCCCTTTTACAAGTTTGTTGAATCCCCCGCGGATAAGCGGACCAAAAATTGAGGTCATAGATGTGGCAAAAACGGTAAT